>Ga0228710_1001695_pt1 | contig 33628 bp, 18 predicted proteins | sample MedpolnodulmetaG_FD_177995 | JGI IMG/M metagenome (GOLD analysis project Ga0228710, IMG submission 177995) | Root nodule microbial communities from Medicago polymorpha collected in Santa Monica, California, United States - pink nodules | ecosystem: Host-associated > Plants > Roots > Nodule... | reverse complement strand
TAGGTTGTTGATTGCCTTGTCATATTCTGAAACTGGGTTAATAATTAAACAGGGGTATTAGAGTAAAATTAACCATTAGGGTTAGGTTAAAATTAGGGCAAACAATTGCTTCCGGGTTAACTTTAATAAATAAGAGATAAGGCAGATTTGTTTTGTTCAAAAAATAGAAGATCAGGTGTGATTTTGTTGAGAAGGAAAAAATAGGGTTAATAATTAAACAGGGGTATTAGAGTAAAATTAACCATTAGGGTTAGGTTAAAATTAGGGCAAACATTTGGTTCCGGGTTAACTTTAATAAATAAGAGATAAGGCAGATTTGTTTTGTTCAAAAAAATAGGAGATTAGGTGTGATTTTGTTGAGAAGGAAAAAATAGTGTTAAAAATTAAACAAAAGTATTAAAGTAAAATTAACCATTACGGTTAGCTTAAAATTAGGGCAAACATTTACTTCCGGGTTAACTTTAATAAATAAGAGATAAGGCAGATTGACAGATTTGTTTTGTTCAAAAAAATAGGAGATTAGGTGTGATTTTGTTGAAAAGGAAAAAATAGGGTTAATAATTAAACAGGGGTATTAGAGTAAAATTAACCATTAGGGTTAGGTTAAAATTAGGGCAAACATTTGCTTCCGTGTTAACTTTAATAAATAAGAGATAAGGCAGATTGACAGATTTGTTTTGTTCAAAAAAATAGGAGATTAGGTGTGATTTTGTTGAGAAGGAAAAAATAGGGTTAATAATTAAACAGGGGTATTAGAGTACAATTAACCATTAGGGTTAGGTTAAAATTAGGGCAAACATTTGCTTCCGGGTTACCTTTAATAAATAAGAGATAAGGCAGATTGATAGATTTGTTTTGTTCAAAAAAATAGGAGATTAGGTGTGATTTTGTTGAAAAGGAAAAAATAGGGTTAATAATTAAACAGGGGTATTAGAGTAAAATTAACCATTAGGGTTAGGTTAAAATTAGGGCAAACATTTGCTTCCGTGTTAACTTTAATAAATAAGAGATAAGTGTACAACAACTTGTAAAAGAAAATAATAAATCTACAGAAACAATAGATATATACAAACGATGACACAATATGATAGGAATGAAAAACTCATCGGTGAGGAGAAATATTAGGGATTGCTGCCATTTAGAGGGAATTTGTTAGGTTAAATTGGTGCGCTGCATTTTAGATGGAATTTGTTAGGCTAAATTGTTGCTAACCTAATGCAATATTTTAGAGGAAAATTATTAGGTTAAGTTGCTGCAAACCTAACAAAATTAATAAATAAGGATGTTAATGAAATTTTGGGTGTAGCGAGATATTTTAACGGTGTAATTAGAAGAAAAAAAATATCTTTTCTGTTTTGTTTTTTTGTCTCCGCTGGCTAGTTTATATTGTTATTAATATCAAGGTTACAACCATTTTATGTTAAGATGTCTCTAAATCATGTCCCAACCATTATAGGTTCATATATATGTTGAATAAATGTTGATGACATGTTAAAATTATATCCAACCATCTCTAATGCAAAGGTTTGATGTAAGAAGAATTAGAATGATACTTGTACAACAAGTCACCATGTAGAATGAGGTATTTTATGTGTAATTCTTGTTTTTTATACAAAAATAACCCAATTTAATTACAAAGCCCATTATGCAATTATTATATACTAACCTGGCCCCCTCGTAAACCTAAAAACCGTAGAGAATAAGGTTTCATGATTTGTTCAATTCAATTGTATGTGTTCGTGTTCATAATTTATCTTCTTATTGCTTTGATTCTTCGAAGAACTCCCTTAACAGCCACATCAAAAGCATCTACAAGTGTCTCTAATCTAGAACTTCAATTGAACGGAGTTAGTCAAAGAATTAAAGCAATGAGAGGGATTTGAATCTGAGGACATTTCAAACTCGATAAAATACGAACTGAGCTATGATGAGTGTGAATATCATCAATGGTATTTTTGTTCTTTCTGATGTTATTTGTTTGATTTAAGAATGTTTCATCATTCAATTCAATTGTATTGTGTGCCTGTTTATGATTAGAAGGAGAAGAACCTGAGGACATTTCAAACTCGAAGGCGCTGAGAAAATACAACCTCAGCTTTGATGAGCAGAAGTGGAAATCAGCAGATGCAAATGATGATTCTGAAGATGATGACTCTGGTGATGATAATGACTTAGTTTGAGCGTTTGAAGACTCTTGATATATAAGTAGATGTGTGTAATATAGTAGACATTTGCTGCCACTTGTGTGATGGCGATTAACCTAGTAGGCTAGTAATAGTATGTTTTAGGAGCTCCATGAGAAGCAATTCCAAATGTATAATTTGTTTCCATCCTCGGACGATTAAGTTCGGATTGGATAGAGCATAAAAAGAAAGTGTAGACTAGACTGACTTTGAAATTCATGAAGAAATTAAGAAAATCTTACTACTCATATAAAGGGCAATGTTTGCGGATCTTCTGACATATATGTTATAATCTTTCATCTAATCATTACTTCTACCCATGTCTTTTTCCATTCATTATTATTCTTTTCTTAAAATTATTGTGTCTGTATGAAAACAACATTTTAAGAATATTAGTAGATGAAAGATTATAACTCCTTGGGATATTTGCGGAATATTGAAAATTGTCAAAGCAATAGCTTCTATCTCGACTTATCTGTGAAAGCAATAGCTTTTCGACTTATCTGTCAATAACCCATTTGTAGGTTCAGTGTTGGAGTTGATGGTATCACGCATGAATTGGTGGATTCTATTCATGAAAAATGGATGTTTAATGAAGTTTAAGCTTGATTTCCCTTTTCTGCTAACATGAAAAGGGCTCAAATTCTTGAGGTTCACTCTTCCATCTCCAACATTCTCCCTCTACTTACATATTCTTGGAATATGTCATCAAACTTCTCAATTCAAGATGCAAAATGCAAATGCACCCTTCAATTTTGATGTATGAACATGTTCAAATTGACTTATTTGAACTTTTTTGAAATAAGCATTTGTGAGATTGTTTGAGAGTGCTTGTGAAAATAACTTATGACATGTTCATAAGCTATTTTCAGCTTATTTACACAAGCTCCTTGGGATAACTTATCAAAACATCTTATATAGCTTATATGAAAACGGCATATTTTTTGTATCCTCTTCACTATATAGTAAAAGAATAAACCAAAATGTAAGACGTACTACATCATATTATCAATATTACAAGTTCTGCAGACTCCTAAAATTCTTACCCTTTTGAAGATCATATTCCAAAATTGAAATTTCTGGAATGATCAATTGATAAGGATTTTCTTTTATTTCAAAACTTTGCAGACGCATGTTCTTGAAGGAAAACACACCAAATTTGAAAACCTTGTGATTTATATATTAGAAAAAAAAGAATAGATTTATAGAGGGAAAATGTCATCTGCTATACATTGTAGCCAAAACACCGTAATGGTTCACCGATCTACTATAGATTATTACAATGAAACTCTATTGTCAATCTTTCAATATTTCCTTCACCTGCACTCTTTGTCAATCTGAAGACATGGTTCATGCATATTTATGTTCAACTGATCCTTCAAACTTTCCTTAGTTATATGATAATCAATACATATTTTTGTTGTAACAAAATTACATTTTCTGTGTACGAGTTTTTTCACTTCCAAAAAGAGAGGCGCGGAGAAGATGCTAAGTTTTTTAACAAAATAGTTTAGCAGCCTTAGGGCAAGAGTGTAGTTTAAAACAAATCAAGGCAAGGTTCAAGACATTCTCGTTTTAGTAAACGCAAATTGCAATGAATAAAAAGTTCAAAGTAGAGAAACAAACAAAGTATATGGACCCTGCATTTCTTGAAAAATCTCTCAAAAACATTCTTCAACACCAATTTAGATATTTGAACACATTTGCTGATTAAATGGACGGTTACCTGACTTAGTCTTCAATTCAGTGAACCCTTCCTTCCTGGTTCTTTCCATAAAATCCTTTCCAAGACGATCTTCAAGGCCTGCCTTCAGATCATAGCGACCAGAGAGGTTGGCAACTGTTTTAATATCATGATACTTTGAAGCATAAAGAAGCGCCACATTAGCCCTGCGACAAGATAAAGCAACTATTCAGAACATTTTCAACATACCTACATACTTTCTAAGAAATAGATACAAGAATGAATCAAACCACCTAAGTTACAACGACGTGCATGATACCACAAGAAAAAATCAAACACAAATCACGGACAACACCCAGCCCACCAAAACCGAGCAAATAGCAAAAGAAAGTCCCACACCAAAATCCAAAGAAGAAAATTGGTTGAACTCCCAAACATAGAAATTAAGTGAAGATGGTTGCTTAATATGCCCCATGCTCGTCAACCTTTCAGGTCATAACTCCCGATCAACTTTTTTATAACACTTCGATTGGGTTGTAACTTCCGATCATTTTTTTTTCAAAAAAGATATGAGCAATTTGAGGGGTCTATTCAACAATCATTTCGGTGATTGTTTATGTTTGTCCAAAGTTTACTACTACCCAAATTGGCCCGACAAGTCAATAACATATATAAGAATTCACTTTCATCTTTCTAGGGCAACCCGCATCTCAAACACGTCTCTTCTAACACTCAAACCCTAACATATTATCACTCCCCCTCGTGCTCTGTCTATCCCTCCCGCCACAGTACTCCTCCCTCACGTCAACTACCAACCACGACTGCAATCTCAATCGCACTCCTCTTCCATCACTCACCTCCTTTACTTCAACACCACCGAAAAATATAAAAGAGAAAGAGGTTTTTGTGGCATCAAATAATTATTTTTTCCCTGTAATCTCTTGCATCTATCTATCTTAATGTTATTTTTATATGTTCTTTTAATCTCTGCTAACTTTGCAATCTCTTTTACCAGGGAAAAGCTCTCTCATGCTATCATTGATGATGGTTTTATTTCTTGGTCATCTATATTTTGTCCTTTATCTGCGATGTTTATGTCAACAAGTGTAATTTCCTTGATTAATTTGGTGAGCTATTTTCTTTGTTTGGTGTTCTTGTTTAGTGTTGTGTTTATAGTTGTGAAAGGCTCTATATAATAAGGCTAACTGTTGTGCTTTACTTTTATGTTGGTTATGAATTTTTTTAACATGCGTGTATATTTTTGTGTAGTTTATTTTCAATATGCGTGTAAATATAAAAGACACTGAATTCTCTAATAGAATCTTCATAATAATTAATTTACCTATCGTACACATAAACCATTCACAAATCAACAACGTTTATTTTATTTTATTTTTTTAACAAACACAAATGATATATATTACCACAAAGGGAGAGCTCTACTCTCTATAGCAAAGCAGAAAACAGCAAAATATCCTGAATATATACAAAAAGACACTCAACCAATGCTTATACAATCAAGAGGTTGCAGCCACCATTTATGGTAACCAAAAGGAAAACATACATCTTTAGCTTTCAGCCATAGAGAAGTAATCTTGATTTTTTCCAGAAGCTGCCTAATTGTTTTAGCATTATTAGAGTACAACCTCCTTTCGTTCAATATCACCCAAACACGAAAGTGGGACAATGAATCAAAAATCAACAACATTAACTCATTTTTATTTCTTAACATAACATATGGAGGTCAAGTGCTATTTTTATTTTTTATTCTATAGGAATGTTGGTATTCTATAGGTCAAGTGATAACGGTTTCTTTTTGGTAATTTTTAAGCAGCTCGTTAGATTAAGTGGAAGTTTTTTTATTCACAAGTATACTAAAAAATATTTTACTGTCTTTGTACTAGGTCTATAACTATCTCAAGGATTCAATGTACTTAAAATGTAAGGATTTGTTTATCTCTTCTTAAACTTCCTTTCCATATAATCTTTTGCTTAGCCTGAACCTGAACCAACCAGTGTTTACAAAATAAAAAATTGTGTGGGTTGATCAACCATGGACAAACCTAATAGTGGTCCATGTTAACATAATAACATTCACCTATATGTTATTATCACCAGGTGGATATACATTAAGCATAAATCATCAATAACAAAGCCAGGAGAGGGGATATATTCATTTCATCCACAAAACGGCAAATAGAACATAGGTTTAATCGAGGATGATTTTATTTCTTGGTCATGTGTTGAACTTTGTTTGGTATCAACCGTGATATTTTTCTTATTTCAGTGTGACTGTGATTTTTTAATTAATCAGGTGAGTTGTTTCTTTTATATTTCTATGTTTGGTACCAATTTTTAACGGATTGAAAGGTAGATAAGACTTATTTTCCGGTGTCTCTAACCCATTCTATGCAAAAAAATCTCACAATCTTATTATTGTAGGGGTAATATAATAGCAAAGAAGTTATAGATCATTTCTCACAATCGAATGAAATTAGACTTTAATTTGTCTCACTGTTAAGCTCCACTCTCATTCTTTTTCATTTATCCAATTAGCCATAATAAGGAAGAAAATTTATTGAAACCTCTTTTTTTTCTTAACTCGTAATTTTAAGTATGATTTGTCACTATAAGCATCGTTTTATTTTTTTTTTTCTTTTTGACAACATAAACACTGTTTTCTATTGATTCTTAATTATTTGTGTTGCAATTAGGCCACACCTCTATTTAAATATACTCCTAATATGTCTCCTTAATTTTAACTTCAATTGAGAAAACACATACAATTAACGCCATTGCGGCGGGACAAAGGTTTTCTCGATTTGAAAATTCAATTAACTTCACTCTATTTAATTTTACTATCCATAAACATAAGACCATTTTGACCGACAGAGTGAGAAAAATGGACCAACAACAGCCAAACGACGTTGCGGTGGTGGAACAAGTTGTGGCATTGAGAAAACTCGAAAATAAGCACTTTAAGGAAAATCGTTTTGAAGAAATAATCAATGCTTACATTGAAGAAACAATGCCTCTTTTTATTAATAAGACTTGTTTGAAGTGTGCTTCGTGATATATCAGGATTGATGACTAGGAGAAGGTTGAATAAGATGCTAGAAGTGCAATTCGGCTTGACTGCATTTGTTACAAGTCCTATTATTTGTTGGGACCTGTGTTCCTAGATAAACAAAGCAAACAATGAAGTATATGACAAATATTAAGGTTGGTACTGCAACATAGTAGATGAAATGTTATCCTGTGTTGAAACTTGAAAGCTATATTAAATACTTAATCAAAGTTTTCAACTTATTCAGAGATTAATGTGTCTATTAGGTATGGTTTGTCTTCGCAAGCATTTGTGATTTATGAAGAAGTATCACAAGTGCTTGTGAATGCAAACTATATAGAACGGAAACATTTCGTCGAAGTGACAAACTATAGAATATCATCGCTTATAAACAGCATATCAGTTAGCTTCCACTAACGTATCTGGACATTTGAAGATTTTGGGTAAAGTATTTAATAAGACAGGAGAGGATGACATCCAACTGAGGAGCTGTCATATATTCTATATTGTAGTTCTAGTATCATCTTTGTTTGATATTCTTCGTGATCTTGTAGCAACTCCATGTGGAGTTACCTATGAAAGGAATGTGATTCTTGACGATAATGAGACGGCGCAGGGAACCACTTGATCCATCGCAACTAGTTCCAACCTTGGCAATTAAAGGATGGAGGCATTCTTGGCTAAACACGGGTGGACTTGCAAGATAGATTGACAGAAGACAAAAGTGAAAATTATTATTACAAGTTTTGTCATTGCCAATTCATCCTCTAATTGTGTTGGTGTTATAAATTTGAACACGCAAGTTCATCTACATATAGTTGATTGATGTCCTGTAAAAAAATTATAGGATCATTTTTACTAAATTACAAAGATTAAGAAATTTGATATATCGAATTTGTTAACATTTTGTATTTTTGTCATGCTTTAACCTTTGAAAGAGATGATGAATTTTTGGGTCATACTAACTTATGTTTAAGGACACAAGTTAGAAGTTAAAAATAAAGTTAAAAGACAAGCTTTAAATTAAAGATGTTTATCATTGTAACATGTTTATCTAACTTCTTGAAATGGTTTTGCTTTTGATATAGTTGCTTTATTGGTTTCAAAAAATCATTGATTGATTATGATATCCCAAAGGTGATCTTGCGAAAACAGAGGTCGCATAATTCATAAGGAAAAAACTTAGGTACAATTCTTTAAGTATTTTTCGTGTGGTTCTTAACTAAATTCACCATGATTTCCTTAAATCCATGATTTTCTAAAAGTTTGTTATATCTAAAAAAAGATGTATTTTTAATTAAGAACCATAAGAATTGTACCTAAGTTTTGTCCAATTCATAATTGTGAAGAAGGTGTGTTTGGATTGAGGATTTAGAAGTGAAATGGAGGGATGGATTCACTTTTATCCTTTATATTACGAACAATGTAAAATGTTTTTATTTTAATAAATTAAGTGTTTTTGAAGTATTATATGATTATTTATCATTTTTTTTTTTACAAAATAATTATTTATCATGTTGTTAATTCAATTAATTGCTCACTTAATTCAAAATAGTCTTTATTTGAGATGAAATATGAGTACCCTCTGCACCAAATACTACCAAAGTTAGCTTAGAAAGTACTATTTGTCTATTTAATGAACTTAACTAATATCCTCGATTTAAGAGTAGAAAAATGTTTTCAGATAAGATATTTACATCATACTACTTGGACTTAATGGCTAATGGATTTCAGTTAAAGGATGTTTATTTAATGGGAAATGTTAACTTGTGCCCTTAAGGCACAAATTTAGAAGCCAAATGTAGAAATAATGTATTGGAATGCGTACATTAAATTTAATCTTTAATGTTTTAATGAATTGAATGCACAAAGTTTAAGAGAATATTTCTTTTTTTGAATTTCTTAACATGTACCCTAAGGGCACAAGTTAACACTACCCTTATTTAACTAGCTCCCTCAATAATATTCCTTGATCCGTTCAAGATTCTTATTAAGTGGTTAATATGTTTCACTATAATGAGCTTATTTGTTTATTTAATAAGCTCCCTCAAAAATATTCTTTGATCCATTCAGGATTCTTCTTCTTAGTAGAGGTCTAGAGCATTCTTTTGGGGCACAACCAATTCAAAATATGTTTTAGGTTTTGTAAACTGCCCACTGTATTAGTGACAAGTTTAAGATTAGACTCATGTCTTGATATCTCATAGTAGAAACCAATGAACAATCATATCACATGCTTTGCTGAGCAATGGATAGGATATCACAGCAAGTTCATACAATTAGTTAAAGCCTTACACTGTCATTACTCTAATAATGGATTTTGTAAATGCTTTTCATCATTAGAAAGCTCAAAGAGGTGGGAACTAGGAAGTCCCTCGGGCCTTCTTTTTCTCCTAATACTGGTGGTGTGCACTGTGCACCCTCAGCTCGTAATCAATAATGTCAAAATAACACGGTACATCATATCAGGGGCAAGTAACACTGGACAATATCGTTCCACCATTGATTTCTTGCCTATAAAGCAAGATTCACTAATTTAATGAGCAAAAAATGGAAGAGCTAAAAAATGTTGAACAATGCCATATCTGTGAGAGAATATGTCGTCAGTAGCAACTTCAATTGACTCGGAACTGCAAAACATGGAACAATGATATCATTAGAAAAATGGATGTATCAAACAAAAATAAGCTCATATACTGCTAATGAATACACTTACCTAAGTATCCCTATCTTGGTGTATGGTTTCTTTTATGAAGTTAACAACTAACGAAGCTAGCTCATCTTGGTGATTAGTGTAGGGATGATCAGCTCCTTCAATGATATGTAATGTGTGGTTTGGTAAAATCTGGGCAAACTTAGATGCATCTCCAACAGATATAACAGTGTCTGAAGAACCGTGAACTGTAAGGACCCTGTCATATATTACATGATTTGAGATTAACACTTCTATGCATAGTTTAAAGTGATATCATCCACTTGACTAGGGAGTAAACTGAAATTGAGATTAAATTAATAATCTTAATTTAAAATATCAAGAGTGATTAGGCATTATACATGAAGGGAGAATTGACGGATTTTCTTATGATTCTACCAAGCTCAACCTTGTTCAATTTTATGAACTTACAGAATTCCCCAAATTAGTGAAGATTTTCAATACCAGACAAATGAAAGGAAAATCATTATTTAACCCCTCATTTTCTTCCCTTCTCTCCCTTTCCCCTTTCATTTCTCCTCATTCCTTCTCCCAATATCCAAAACGTCTTTAATAGAAGTCAAACATTAGTGCAAATAAAAAGTTATTTCCTTTTTTTTATTTTTCATAGAACAAATATGCAACTCTTAAAATAGAGGTTATGTATCTTTGAACAAATAAAAACCATTGGTCCTTTATTTATGTAGAGTTTAAAAGTAACGAAACTTTCGTAACCTTAATTGCTTCTGCTTTATAAAGATTTTTAGAAGACCTTCATAAATTCTGCAGATATACTTTCTCCACAAAAAAGGGTTGCAAAAAGAGACGAGTGTTTAGCAACAAAGAAGAGACAATATTTTTCTCTCACCTGCATTCTTTATCAATCTGAAGGCATGCTTCATGCATGTTTGTATTTAGGCGATCCAGCAAACTGTCCAGAGTCACACGGTAGTCGGAACTTCCTGCAAGTGTGCTTAGTCCCGTAAGTATAGTTCAGATGGTAAAAGGCTGCAGGGGCCTTTGATATGCTGTGACGCGGGTTTGAGCCCCCAATTCCCCACTTCTCAACACTTAGTGTGTGTATGAGTTTCACCTCTAGACTCTTTAGAACCAAAAAAGAGTAGGTGTGTTTATGTTGACAGACATAAACTGAGAATGCCGTGTCATGACTCACGTGGCAGATCATTTATGGTGGTTCCAGAGTCACACGGTACTCAGAACTTCCTGCAACAGTAATGATCATATCTATACTATATATAAAGAAAACTACCTCTTTCAGCTCTTTTGGGCTGGATTTTTCTTTCTAAAAATGCCTTCAATTTTCAATACAAATGACACATGTAACACATAGATAAGAATAAATTTAAATATTAAAATAAAAAGTGTAACAAACACAAATGTCGAGTTTTTTCCTTTATAATTTAAAAAATGTAACAAACTAGATGAGTGTGTCTATACTTACTTTTTCATAATCTCAATTATACCCTTAAACAATAACTTTTTTGATAATAAAGATTGTTGTTGATGTCATTGAAAAAAAATAGAATTTAAATTATATTTTTTTGTTATATTGTTAGTTTCATTGAAATAGATAATGATGGTTAATTTGATTTGTTATAATTTGAAAGCAAAAAACATTTATATTTTTACTTTTAATCAAAATTAAAATTTCATAAAAAAAACACTGTTCATAATTTTCAAACGTTAGCGCAATATTTTCACTAGTAATAATAAAGTAACTGTGCTTACGTTGACAGACAGACAGAAACTGAGAATGCCATGTCAAGTGCCAGATCATTTAATAGAATGTAATTTGAAAAATTAGAGTATTGCAGTAAGAACTATAGCTTATAGTAATCCCAAATTTTAAATTTTAGAGCATGTGAAAGAAAAACAAGCGATGGTCTTGAAGCAAATACACTTCAACAATAAGTTAAAAGAGGAGGGAAACAAGTAATCATGAAGGACTTAATTTGTTAACTAACTACTATAACATGCCCCCACGCTAAGACGAATTGAAACTTATGTGTGACTAAGAGATAAGTTACCTGGCCTCTTCACGTCAATGAAACCATCCTCCTTAATTCTTTCCATATAATCTTTTCCAAGGCGTTCTTCAACTCCATCCTTCAGATCATAGCGTCCAGAGAGATTGACGACTGCTTTGATGTCATGATATTTTGAAGCATATAGAAGCACCACACCACCACCTGCATCAAGATACAGATACATCTAATAATAGTTTAATTATGCATTCAAATTTACAAAACATAAGGCTGGGAAGCAATTTGAGAAAAGTTGTACTGCATTAATAACATAATAAGTCAGATTTCCCCAATTACAAATGAAAAGAACATAACCACCCAGTCATCCACATAATGTAAGAGCATAGGGAATTTTATCAATCTTGCCTATTCCGACATGAAATACCTAGTTGTGAAATATAACAACCAATTAAAGAATACCTATATGTTTGAATAATACTAGTTCTTGACGCTACTAAATTGATTCCCAAAGTTCTTTTGTAACAGGTTTTAGCCAAGCAGCTCAAAAATTTAACCTAAATTTTACTGATCATTGACTAAGTTAGGCTACAAGAGTCAGCCAAATACCAAACATAACCCTCTTAGTACTGCATCATTCAATATTTCTTATATCTTTAATGCCCAACGAACAGGAAATTACTTTGACAAGGACAATTCTCATAATAATATATATAATGCAATAATGGAGCATATTTGATGAATGATAACAAAATCAGCACCTAAATCCAAAGTGCAATCTTTAAATATCTGTCTCAGACTTGTGTTGTTGGCAGGAATACTGGCATACTCAGAAAACAAGCCAATTTACCTTTACTGTGCCCAACAATTGCAGTCACCAAGCGGTTTGATTCATGGAAATGTTGAGTTACAGCATGTAAATCGTCAGCCTCTCTCCAGTAATTACCATACTGAAATGAACCGTCACTTTCCCTAGAGAAAAAAAGAAGAAGCTGAATTCAGGCAAAAAAAGTGAAGCAAGAAAAATGATCAAGACCAGATGACATACAACAACAACCGAACCTTATCCCGCTAAGTGGGGTATGCTACATGGATCAAATTACGTCATAATATTCTATCATAACCATATTTCGATCCAACTCATTAATCTCTAGATTTTTCTTAATAGTTTCTCTAGGTCTACGTCTGCTTCTAGTGATCTAACTATCCTCCATATGAGCTACTCTCTTTACTACAGCATCTATAGATCTTACCTCTACATGCCCAAACCACCTAAGCCTAATTTCCACCATCTTTTATACTATGGGTGCTACCCCAACTCTATCTTTAATGCCATCATTTATAATATAATTCTATCACATCTAGTCTAATCACAAATCCAACGCAACATCCTCATCAAGATCAAATGACAGAAATTTAGTATAAAAAAAGTTAACACCGTAAAAATGGAGAAACTACCACCCAACTTACATGTTATAATATCTTAATCATGACATACTTGGATTGACTTATTTGAGTTTATCTACTGGCATAAACACCAGGGAAACTGTTGGGGAGAGCTTATGAAAATAGCTTACAACATGTCCATAAGTTGTTTTCGGCTTATTTACTCTCCAGGCTAGCTTATGAAAACGACTTACAACTTATATGAAAACACTTTGATTTATTTAAAATATATATATATATATATATATATATATATATATATATATATATATATATATATATATTTGTTTTTTTTTTTTTCTTTTCATATATATATATATATATCAGTTTGAGTTTGTTTTTATCTTATCATATAAATAACTTGTATATAAGCATTTATTCACGGTTAGTTACCCATTTCCAGAAAAGTCAAAGCGGAAAGAACTGATTCCAGCTTTTTCCAATGCAGCAGCAAGGTTCACCATGGATTTTGATTCCTGAAGATAAGAAAACATAATCGATGAAATTGAAAACAAATACAAAGAGATTAAAAGTGAATGTATGAAAGAAACAAACTTTTGAGGAGCGAAAACCGTGGCACAAGATAACAATCTCCTTGGTTCCAGAATCTTGCAATATACCCACTAATTTTTCACCATGCTTATTGGGTATTATGACTCTCTTTTGCTCAAAACCTGAAAAAGGTAGTTATTATTTTCTTCAGAATTGAACAATTGTGCTTGTTTATGCAATAAAAACACAAATTATACATCACCTGGTTGTTTTTCTGAAGAGAGAGACATGTTGAAGTTGAGGGTGTTTCTGATTCTTCTTCTGGTTTTTGGTTTGTGATTGGGAAGATTAGAAAAATGAACCTGGTGATATTGAAACAATGAAGGAGTTATAGAAAGTGATGATGAATTTGATAATAATGGAAGTGAGTGAGCATTTTGTACTACAAAGATACCCATATTCAGAAACGAGTTGCCAATTATTCACTTACGGTTGCAAATTATAGAGAGCACATATTTTTGTCTTGTGTTATCTTTACACATGACCAACCAAGTGATCAGATCAGCAATTCAATTTATTTCGGTTAATGTATGCAAGCTCGATCGATAAAAATGTTAAACGAAGGAGTTGATGTTTGAATCTCGGTCATGAAATCCGGTCTAATAAATTTGGTATTTTTCTAGTTGTGTTAGAACTTGTGATCCTCTCTTTTGATATTTTAAAATGAGTTGAATAGAACACGATAAAACAAAATGATCATTCATGATTTAAGAAGTGAATGGTTTGCATCATTTTTATCCTTATTTTTAAAATAATTAAATTGTTTCCTCAAACAAAATAATTAAATTGTACATATTTCATATTTGTGTGAGTGTGCCAAAATTATATGTATAAGGGGATCATGCAAGTATATTCCTAACCTACATAGAATATGATAATGTGTACGTTCGTTTATCACATCAATTATTCTAATGGAGAATTGACATAAAAAACAAAAGGTAAGACATAATTTTGCAAAAAGAAAAGGATTTAAAATAAAACAAAAAGGAATTCAAATACAACCTTAGAATTTAGGGGTAAACAAATGAAAATATCAAATTTATTATGATTTTCTTTTTTAGAGATAAAAATAAGTATAAAAGATATATTTATAGAAAGGGTTTTACAGATAAAATAAAAATGAATACCCAAATTCGTCCCTGGATTTTCACGAATCGGACAAAAACGTCCCCCAATTCATCGAAATGCACGCTTTGTCCCTGAATTTAACAAACGTCCATCAAAATAGTCCTTCCGTCCAAATGCTCTGTTAGTGTTGCTGAGTTGTCGTCCTGCATGCCTTGTTGTCTTGTACACGTGTCTACAGGGACCAATTTGATTCAAAACGCACAAAATTTCGGTTGTACTTTTGAAATTCAATTTTTTACTTTTTCCAAATTTACCCTTGTAATACTTATACCTTTCCATTCTCTCATTCCAGTCAGAACATCAAACACGTCCCTTTATGTTCTCCTTCCTGCTAAAACCTTCATCATCTTCATCAGCATCATCTCCGACGAGGAACGTTGCAAAAGATTCAGTTTTGATAGAAGATTTAGTCGTTTCATAAGGTAACGTCGTTCCTGTTTGTTTTCCATTCAGTCATGTTTGTTTTCGTTCGTTTTCTCCCTTTTGTGTCTGTTTTTTGTGATTTTCGTTTTGAGTTTTAAGGCATTTGTTTTCAACCTTAAACTTCAGTAGATGCTTGCTTTGATGTTCGTTTTTGTTTGCTTTGATTGCGTGTTTTAGATTACTGATATTAGGGTTTTGTGTTGAAGGCATAAAACATAAAAATTTCATGTTTTTATGTTTGGTTACTAAAAATTATGAACATTATAGTAGTTGTGAACAAGATTAGTGGTTGATTAAAACGGTTTATAAAAAGGGTTTATTTTGTACCGATGATTTGCATTTTTATGTTCTTTTGATTGTGATTATGACTAAGGCATTGCAAAATCTCTAGGATGGAAGACAATATCACGTTAATCCTGCATCATGGTGGTTGTTTAGAGCGAGATGAGTATCGGAGGCTAAATTATGTTCGTGGTGAATTTTGTGTGTGGGAAAAAATGGGGGTTGATGTGCTTTGTTTGTGGGACATTGAGAAGATGGTGAAGCATTGCAGAGGCTACTTCAAAGTATCTAAGATGTGGTACTTGAAGCCGTTCAAAGGTGCTGAAGATGATCTTAATATATGCTTGAATCCATTGACAACGGATAAGCATTTTTTGGATATGGTGAAAGTTGCAAGGGCTAATGGGAATGAAGTGAAAATATATGCACAACATGTGGTGGATAGAAGTGAGGTTGAAATTGTACCATTATCAAGTGAAGAAAGGGAAGAGCTTGAGAGAGCAATGGAAGAATCTCTGAGAAGTATGCAAGCTGAAGTTGAACCATGCAATGTTATGGATGTTGACATACTTACTGCTGAAGAAAGAAGTGTTGTAGAAAGTTTGGTTGCTAATGTGCAAAACATGGTTGGTGATGAAGAGAACAATGTTGGTAATGTAGATAATGTTGGTGCTACTCAAGCTACTCAAGAAACTCAGCCTCAAGAAATAGTGACACAACAAGAAACTCAGACTGAAGCAAATGTCACCAAAAAAGGAGCACAAAAAGGGAAAGAAAAGCAAACTGTAGCACCAAAAAGGAAAAGACCAGTAAGACAATCAAGAGGGACTGGGATCACAATTAATGATGATCACCCAATGATGTTTGATTCTTCTAGTGATGACAGTGATTTTGAAGAGGCAGAGTATGTGACTGGGCACAGGGACTCTTTCTATGAGGAAGGTGATGCTAGCCATGTCAACATTCAAATGTCAGAGCCTAATGAAATATGCAGTGATAATAAAAGTTATGTTTCTGAAGAGCTAAGGAGTCCAATAAGCAATTATGATGAAAATGAAGGAAATGGGAACATTGCTTATCCTCAATTTAATGAAAATGCTGAATTTGGTCAGTAAGTTTGGAACTTGGAATGGAGTTTACTACCCTCAAAAAGTTTAAGGATGCTGTCAAGGATTATACCATTCACAAGGGAAAGGGAATTGGCTGGGTGGAGAATGATAAAAACAGGGCAAGGGCTGTTTGTAAGCATGATACATGTGATTGGTTAATATATTGTGCAAGGAATGAAAAGAGGAAATGTTTTCAGATCAAAACATTTGTGAGTAAACATGATTGCCCTAAATATTTCAGGAATAAACAAGCTAATAGGAAATGGGTGGTTAAGATGCTTGCGAAAGTCTTAAGGTTTGATCCTGAAATAAAGCATGGTCAAATATTTGATTTGTTCAAGAAGGATTATAAGGTGATTTTGGATAACAACTTGATTTTTAGGGCAACAAAGGAAGCAAGGGATTTGGTTGAAGGCAGTGAAAGGGAGCAGTATGGTCTTCTGTGGGATTATGCAAATGAATTGATGAGAAGTAACCCCAGATCAACTGTGAGAATGAATACTACACCAATGCCAGAGTCCCCACCTCAATTCAAAAGATTTTATGCTTGTCTGGAGGCATGTAAACTAGGGTTTAAGGCAGGGTGTAGACCATTGATTGGGTTAGATGGATGCTTTCTTAAGGGGTATTATGGAGGGCAACTTTTGTCTGTTGTGGGACAAGATGGAAATAATCAAATTTATGTCATTGTGGATGTGGAGAATAAAGATAACTGGAAATGGTTTTTGGAATTACTACATAAAGATCTTGGAAATGATGAGCAAAATGGATGGAACTTCATCTCAGACATGCAAAAGGTATGAATAACCATCTTAGTATTTTTCTCATTCAAGTTATGTCATTTTTTTGCATGCATACCGATGTATAGTAATAGCTGGAAATGTTATAGGTTTAGAGTAATCTTAGGAACTATTTTGATAGTTAGTAATATAATTCAGGGACTATTTTGATAGAACGTAATATAATGTAGGGACTATTTTGATAGTAAGTAATATAATGTAGGGACTATTTTGATGGATAGTTATATAATTCAAGGAATATTGTTTCTGTAATTGTGAACATTGGTAGGGTTTGATTCCAGCCATGCAGGAAGTGATGCAAGGGGTGCCACATAGATATTGTGTGATGCATCTGTGGAGGAACTTCACAAAATAATGGAAGGATAAGGAATTGAGAGGAGTGGTATGGGAGTGTGCAAGGGCAACAACTCCCACTTAATTCAACCGCATTATGGAGAGGGTGAAGAGGCTTAATGAGAAGGCATGAGAGTATCTTAATAAATGGCCAAAGGAAGCATGGGCTAAAGCATATTTTAGTGAAAATTGCAAGGCAGATAACATAGTGAACAATGCTTGTGAAGTTTTCAATGCAAAGATCTTGAACTATAGAAGGAAACCATTACTCACTTTGGCTGAGGAAGTTAGGTGTTATGTAATGAGAAAAATGAGTCAAAACAAGATGAAACTTGATGGGAGAGCTGGACCACTGTGTCCTTGGCAGCAAAGCAGGCTAGAGAAAGATAAGAATGCTAGTCACAATTGGACACCACTGTGGAGTGGTGATACTCCAATGCAAAGGTGTCAGATAGAAAATAGCTACAAGGTGAAGGTGGATGTTGATCTGTTTAAGCAAACTTGCACTTGCAGATTTTGGCAGTTAACAGGTAAATGTTGCATTTTTAGACTTATTTTGTTGGTTTATATTTGATATACTTAGAGTGTTGTAAATGTTGTAAATGTTGGAATGTTGTATTTTACATTGGTTGTATTGTTGATTGTATTCACAGGAATGCCATGTATGCATGCATGTTCAGCACTTGCTCTGAGAGGCTTAAAGCCAGAAGAACATTGTCATGCTTGGTTGACCCTTGGATCATATAGGGCAATTTATAACTACTTTATCCAACCAGTGAATTCTCAAATATATTGGGAACCAACTCCTTATGAAAAACTTGTGCCACCAAAGGTGAGAAGGGCTGCAGGAAGACCAAAGAAGAACAGGAGAAAAGATGGCAATGAGGAACTTGTTGGTGGAAGTCAAATGAAAAGGACTTACAATGACACTCAATGTGGAAGGTGTGGATTGATTGGTCATAACATAAGAGGATGTAATAAGCAAGGTGTTGCTAGGAGACCAAAAGACTGGATTGATATTGAGCCAGAAGAAGAAAATGTTGGAGGAAATGCAGAAAATGTTGGAAATGTACTAGGAAATGCAGAAAATCATGTTGTTGAAAATGGTGGAGGTGTTGCAGAAAATGCTGGAAATGTTAATCCTGTAAAGGTTGTAGCTGGAAAATGATGGACAAGTTGCACAAAATGTCAATGTGGAAATGTTGCAATTCAGGGACAAAATGTTGTCAATGGTGTTGCAAATGAAGCAGTGCTTAGACAGGTATGAATGTTAAATTCTAAGTGTAGAAATTCAGGGACTAATTTGATTGAATGTTTTATTAAATAGGGACTGGTATGATTGAAACTGTTGTTGCAGGGTGTTCCAGCAAGGAGGTATGGCATTAGAGGGCCAGTTATTTCAAATGAGAGGCCTAAGCAAACACCAGTGAGGGGTCCTGCACCATCACATCCAACTGCTCCTGGCGTTATTCGAGTGCCATATCCAAATTATGGTCCATCCGGTTCAAGTCAACCTAAGTTCATGGAGTTTATCCCAACCCCCGGCTTTCCAAAGAAGTGAAGCTTGATGCATGCTTAGATTATGTTTTTTGGAATATTTTGCTTTGTTTACATTATGCCCCTTAGTTGGGTTCTTTTTGGCCATGAAATATTTAAGAACATCCTCTATGACTTATGACTTGTTAATGCCCCATAGCTAGGTTGCTTTTGCCTATGTAATATTTCAAACTTAAGATATATGACTTATTTAATGATATTTTCAAGGATGAAGTTGTGTGTTTTGTCATTTTTAATTTGTTTTCTGTAAATATATGCATCAAGGATCAACTTGGAAATATGTTTATATAATTCAAGTACTTATTTGATGATTTTTTGAAATAATTCAGGGATCGATTTGATAGTAAGTAAAAATTAATCAGGACTGTATTAGAAAATATTTTCTGAAACCAATCAATTTCGTCCTTGAATTTTTGTCATTATACATCAATTTAGTCCCTGTTTATGTGGCATCTGACATGGCAACCCATCTGAGATGTTAACAGCCACATCATCACCGTTAACACCCCCAAATGGACGTAGGGACTATTTTGATTGACGTTTGTCAAATTCAGGGACAAAGCGTGCATTTCGATGAATTGGGAGACGTTTTTGTCCGATTCGTGAAAATCCAGGGACGAATTTTGGTATTCACTCATAAAATAAGTATAAAAGATATATTTATAGAAAGGTTGCTTGTGCAGATTTCTACTTTCAAACTATTGAACTCGCCTTCACAAACAAAATTAATCATCATTTCCGTGTAAATCCTGGACCCAGATGAGATACATATTCATCGCTATACAAAAGTGTATAGCAAAATCATTACAAATAAATTGTGACGACCCAACTCTAGAGTAATGACCTTGCTTCCTTACTAATTAGTAATTTACCCTGTCACCTTACATGTGCCACATGCCAACATAAAATGACCCAAAAATTTAATTCCTGACTTGAGCATCTAACCACAAGCAAGAATTATCAAAAGGACTGACCCTTCTAAATTGAAAGGTGTACTTTAAAAAGAAAAATACAAATAATAACTGTTAACTGAAAACTCAGATCAAATTAAAGCTAAATAACCTTCATGCATGTAAATATATTTACCACAATCTCAATTGTTATGTTTTCCATCAACAGTTATAACTCCGCACTTTACCTTTCTGAAATACACCTTCAACTTAGAGTAACCAACTTTAGGGATCAGATTCCAACCTCAAGGCATGTGTATTGCTTCTTCGGACCTTCTCTTAACTGGGCCATTTCATCAAGCTACAGCATATATTTAAGTTCGTTCAAAAATTCATGCTTCAACAACAGCTACGGCGTCTTCGTCAGTAGAAGAATCAAGGGTAGCAATTTCTTCCGTAACATCTCCATCTGACTCTGGTAACTTGTCTGTCTCGGGTTTTAGAAGCTTCTCCCTGATCTTCATTTCTAGTTCTTCTAAAGCACTACAATTCTCAGCTAGGAAACTCTTGAGAGCATCCACACCGCGGAAATTATGTTCGTTATAATAATACATAGAACCGGCTTTTGTGATGAATTTGTATTTTAAGCTCAACTTTATAATCTCTGCTTCTCTACATATACCCTTGCCAAATTGAAGTTCAAACTCGGCAGTTTTAAATGGAGGGGAAAGCTTGTTCTTCACAACCTTGACAAGAACCTGGCTTCCTACAACCTGTGTCAAAAAAAAAAAAACAATATTGAGATTAAAATACAATTCTTCAAACCAGTATCCGTCAAGCAACCAGTTTTGCTACGATAATTCATAATTCACGGAAAAAGCTTCTCTCAAAAGTTACAAGATTGGTCTCAAGTGATTAATTCTGACACATTGTCTCTTTTTATAGTCTATATCTATGCACCATCCTAAGTACAAATAGCTACTTACCATGGAGTGTGGAATACAATAATCAATCATGAAAAATTTGAACAACAGGCAAGGACTTTAATTGATTTATATTCAGCTGTTTTGTAATGCAGGGATCAGAACAGTTAAATTATTAAGATTGCAGCAAGCTTCTGAGTTTATTATTCTTATTCATGCAAAAACTCTGGAGTCTGGACCCTATTACACTAAAAGAAGATATCACATGGTTGAAAAACTTAACATGAACATTGAACACCACTCATTTGTCCAAAAGATATACACGAGATGAAGCAACTTGGTATATACAGATTAAATAAAACCAAGTTTGGAACAGCAGATCACTGGTTCTAGCAGACCGTGTTTAAGTATTTATGTTTTTCTGAAATAACAATGTTCAAATTAAACAGGTGTGCCAATACTAAAGCAGAAAGCATGAAAGCAGAAGAACTGACAGATGACTACCTCTTCACCCTTCTTGATAAACCCTATTCTCTTAATATTAAGCCGCACAGAAGCATAGAATTTCAACGCATTACCGCCACAAGTAACTTCAGTGGGCCCACCAAATCCCCCAAATGTAGAAATCTTTGACCTTACCTGAAGAAACATACAAAAGAGTTTTCATTATCAAGAGATAGATAAGTGCACCCCCCTGGTAATTTGAACGGAAGTACTTCTACCTAAAAGAAAATAGATATGTATACAAGCAACAGTCGATTATAACATCGTGCAAGTCATTTACATTTCTTGGCTTCAAACAACAATTTAAAAAATGCCTAATCAAAGTTAGGCCTTGCAGAGCAAGCACGGCATAAAAGAAGTTCAAAAAATAGGTTTGCTACTACATGACCAATCAATGCATGGCAAATGGCCATCAGAGGAATACCATATCTAATCAGTTCAGATAATCTAGAAAACAAAAGTTTATAACACACATTCTACTATATCAGTTTTAGAGTTTATGGCTCTGATATTCAAACCAGCAAAGAACCCTGACTATTATGTTTATTGTTTTCTAAAATCATTTTTCATAACTTTCAAGGAGAAATACTAAAGAAGTTTTCATCCCTTGTATCTTTTGGTATCTAATCATAGACTTACATAGTTACATGTAACACCATGTTTTGAATTTTACATTTACCAAGAGGGCAATTTGAAGCTAAAAAACAACATTGAGGGAAGTAGATCAGCAGAACAATTTCGAGAGGAAGATTGACAACAGCGTCCTGTTACCTGGTTTATAAAAATCAATATACTTTGAGAAAGTGACAAGGAGTGGCTCAATTTTCGAAGTGCCTGGCTCATCAACCGAGCCTGCATTGCCATGTGAGCATCACCCATCTCACCATCCAGCTCACCTTTAGGAACAAGAGCAGCCACCTATCAGTGAAAAGACTGCAAAAATTTAGCAGAAATACCTAAAACTTATAATATCATCGCACCTATGAAACAAGATTTAACTGACAAAATACAAAATCACAGGGATTAATGTTTAAAAAAAAATAATGTTGAAGAACTTCTACAATCACGTCCAGATTATTCTCAGTTCCCACAACAGATCTCATTCTCTCTATTTATACCTCCAGATTATGAGCATCAATACAAACAATAATTAGATATATTCATCCATTAATACATGCTTAAATAAAAATATTACTTAAATACATAACTTTTATTTCATGAGTATTTTAAATATCTAGGTATGATTTAACAGTGAATTGGTGATCTGCTAAAATAACTTTCGAGTTGGTGAAATTGTGCCAATTTCACACCCTGGTTTATTGAATCCTACAACATGTAGGGATATTAATACAGCGACAATGTCATCATTAACAAGATAAAATGACAGGCGATAAATTTATTAGAAAAGACCACCATACTTACACTGTCAACAACAATGACATCAATTGAACCACTACGGATTAAGGTGTCCACGAGACTAAGTGCCTGTTCACCACAATCTGGTTGTGAGAGAAGCAAGTTCTGAGTATTCACACCAATAGACTCCGCAAGTGTCTTATCAAGGGCATGCTCAGCATCAACAAAGACACAATAACCTGGAAAACAGAACACGGCCATACTTACAATTAGAAATCTGCTAGTAAGTAGTCTAGCAGCTCAAATTATTGGCACATCATTGAAATGGAGATAATATTAATAATAATATTAGTCAAACATTAATTCTTAGACACTGAGTGAGACATTCATTAAGAAGTTCATCCACAGTATTATCACAACCAAGCAAGAAAAGAATCAGGGATTCAATCAATCCAAGAGTGAAACATTCATTACGAAATTCTGAATGACCGTGATCAAATGCCTAACATCGACAAAAGTCATTATTCTAGTAATAATTCTACATAAAAACCAAAAAGCAATATAAGTTATTGTCGACTGAAAAAAGTATGAATATAGATAACCTCCTTGCTTCTGCGCCTCTGCAATCACATGTAATGCAAGAGTTGTTTTCCCAGAAGCCTCTGGACCGTATATTTCCACAACACGTCCCTACAAACACAAAAAGTTAAATATTATAATCATCTTAAACATATATTGCAGAATTGAACATCGAGTAGAATCTCCACTTATCTAAATAAACTGAAAAGCAAGCAATGTCTAATACCTAGAAAATATTGTCTATGAAGTAAACTGTCAACTGAAATGATCAACCATTAATTTTAACCAATAAAAATAAGTTGAAAAAACTGATACTGAATTTCATCATTCTTTCCAAAGGAAACAGATAAATTAATATGAAATAAAACAATCACATTGGAGACAAATAAAAAAGGTTGTCTTGTCAACAATAACTAATTAGATATGTTCAGAAAGATTCAAAGTTTGTTAACACATGTAATAAATGAGCAAGAAACTTCTTTAAGAATGGATCTAAGGATACCTTTGGAAGTCCACCACATCCTAGTGCTATATCAAGAGCAAAAGAACCTGTAGACACAACTGGTACATCTTTGGGTGTGTCAGAGCGACCAAGCCACATGATAGATCCTTTTCCAAATGCAGAAGTGATTTGATCAAGAGCTTGGTTAAGGGCCAAATCTTTCTTAGACATGTTCTCTTCACCTGAGTCACTTCCATCAGATTTAGAGCGCCTTCTACCTTAAGATATGTAGAAATGAAAATGTTGTTATTGTGTGAATTTCAAATCAGTATAACAACCCAGAGAAACTGAAAGGTCGTAGAGAACTGGAGCACAATGATCCGAAACACTACAACATTACTATATATTTGCTACTAAATTACTAATTTAACAGCAGAAGTAGACAAACAAACTAGTAAAAACTCTATGTGTAAAAGAAAATACAAATACCACAAGAAATTTAAGAGTCATTGCTATTTGCTAGAGTATTACTTTACTTTATGCTACAGAAGTCTGTTATACCAGACTTGTGCTGAGTAAGCTAAGCTATTACGTTGTTAAACAGTTTCCAAATTGACAAAATACAAATGTAACTCTGGTCTGTACTGTAAAATTAACTGATTCATTTTCCATTCAGAGCAACATAATTGTCTCAAATTCTCTAAACCTTCTAGGAAACTTTTCTTTCCTTTTCCATCATTTTTCACAATTTTTTCACACACAATTGATTTGTATAGGTTCTAGTTCTTGCACAGCTTTCCCAGATTTACTTTTTCCTCCTCTATTTCTCTTCCTACATTTTGTTACTACCTCTCTTTCCGAACCATCTAACCAACCCCAATCCTGATTTCCCTCCCATCCTGATGCACAGGCACGAGGTTTAAATAGTTGCCCAAGCTGAAATTTCTATCCTAACTTGCTTCTTCCCATAAAATCCTCCCCAATCCTTCTATTCATCCCATCATTTCTTATCTACGCTGGTCACAGTTGGATTCCTAACAAAAGGAAAAGAGATAGGTGTTGCAACAAGAATAGTAGATACCCGGTGTCATTTGTACTTGATGTAGGCATGTAGCACCTTTGGATTAAACAAATTCACGAAAGTATCGGAATTCATTTTGACTCTGTCGAATTTGATTATAGTAAAAAAAAAACATGTTTGGTTACCAAATTAATTTTGCTTCCAAACTCTAGTTTGACTATTAATCATAAATAACAAAGTAGCTTTGGCATTAGGTTGAAAAATGCACACTAAGTTTTACGTTAGACTTGCTTTAAGATCAAAAACATCTAAACATAAATCACATCACTTAAAATCAATTATAATCAAATCCATTGCTTAAAATCAAGTTCAAAATAACAGTTATGTTTTTCTATATTGATTGGTGTACAAAACCTTTGAATATAAATTAATTTTTGGATGGTAAAACCAATCCTAGTGACACAACATTCATCGACCTAATTCAAATAGTAGAAGAAAAAAAAGTAATAGAGTTTCAGCAGAACAAACCTTTGGATGAAAAGCGCAAAATCTGAAAAGTGGAAGATAGTCCTAGTTTAACACCCTGCACACACAGAAAGATAAATAAATATGATAGTGATCACTGTGCAGAAACAAAATCAGTGGGGCACGAAAGCGTACCTGAGCGGCGAATATAGAGCGTGTGAGTAAGGAAGTGTTACGAAGCAAAATCGCCATGGAAGTTTAGTAATAGTAACTATGCGGGTTCAAAGGGGTGTTGATTACACAGAGAATGAAAATGAAGAAAATTGATACAATGATGAAGTGTAAAGAAGGAAAATGGAATGAAAATGATTATGTTGATGCATGTCAGAAGTGAAGTGCTATATTGATTAGGGTTTATGATTCTGCGGGGGGGTTTGATTTCCCTCCCTTTTCAATTCTTTTTTATTTCCATTTCCAGTCAAATACAGATTTTTGAGTGAGTGTTCGAGAAGAGAAGACTGCGCTGCTTAATGGGCCGGGCTTGTCATTATTACTTTTCCCACCTATGCTTTTCTCACGCATTCAATCAAATTCCAAAAATACCAAGAGTTTTTCCCCGATTTTTGGGTGGAAAGATGCATTTTTCATCAATTCAGATTATAAAACCCAAAAACATTGCCGCTTTGGATTTTATAATTAGAATACCCCCTTATACATCATACTTTGAAGTATGTATAGAAGATGTTAGGATTATAAAATCCGAAAATGTTTGTTGTTTCGAATTATACACCCTATTGTGCCAAAAATCTATGGGGAAAAAACAAATTTGATTATATAACATGAATTATATCAGCACAAAGCAGTGGCGGAGCCAGAAATTTTTTGGAGTCTGGGCACAATAAAACAACGATAAGTTTTAGTGACAGCCGCAACCGTAGGTAGAGGTCATAATGTTTTTAAAATGGTCTCCTTAGAATTACCTGCGGTTATTTCCGTAGGTAAAGGTGGAAAACATGTTGTGAAAGTCATTTGACAATTTAGCTACGGAAATTTGCCCTATAGTGACGGATTTTGGCCGTCACTAAAAGTCAAATTTCTTGTAAATTTCTTGTAGCGATACAAAGAAAGTATGGGTTGAGCTCGGGCAGCTGGGGGGTAAAATCGCCCCTGGCACAAAGACAAAGTATGTTTATGAGAGGGATAACTAATTTAAGAATCATACTAACCATCATAACCCCCAGTGTTTCAAGTCATTGTTAGTTGTTATCACTATGTCCCATTCGAAAATCTAATTTCGGGCTACTTGATCAGATTGCTCTCAAACTTGCCCATAAAACCATGAAAAAATCGAGGAACAAGATTCCCTTTGAAGAGACTTCTTACAAAATTTCGTCCCTCAAAATCCAATATTTTATCATTTAGAACCCTATTTTTCATTTTTTTTATACTGTCAAAATGAAATTGCATTAGCTCTATTTGACTTTTAGAATTTCCTGATGGTATTTTTATATTTTATTTGACGAGTTGTATCATTTTTTACTGTGTTTTTTTGGTTATTTTGAAAACAAAATTCGCAACTGTCAAATGGGAGGGGTTCCAATTGTTGCTTATATATGATCTAAGCAGCCAGGGTAATTTGGGAATAGCCGTAGGACGCGTGGGGTGGAAGAAATAATTTCCAATTAATAAGAAAAGTAATCATACAGTTAAGGGATGGATAATTTATAATAGAGTAAATTACACTTTCCTCCATTCAAAGATGGTTAAATTACACTACCCTCCCTTCTTATGTCAAAATATATAATTCCCTTCCTCTCTTAAGCAAAACATATTTGAAAAAATTACACTCCCCTCTCTTGAGAAAAGCTTAAATTATATTCATCTCCCCTTTAATGTTAAAATCTATATTTTCCTCCGTTAATGTTTTTTTATTTTTATTTTTACTATTATAGCAATAAAAAATCTAACGCACACAAGACGGTGAAAATGATGTAGATCCATTCTATTATACTTAAAATTGGAGTCATGTTTTTCTCTATTTTTGATATACTATATATAATTAGCATATAGTTTAAAAATTTATTATAAATTATGAATCAATAAAGATAAATTGTTTTTTTAGGATTACTAAAATCAATGAAATATAGGTAATCAATAGTGTAGTTTATACGCTGAACCATTAAGTTAATGATGAAAATAATCAAAATATATATATCGTTGATTTTGAAATTAAAAAGAAATAAATTATTTTTTCTTGAATGTTGGATCAAAATATGTTGATAGATTAAAAATATTTATTTATGTAAAAATGGATTAAAATGTAGTACATAAATAATACTTAGGGGAGTGGATAGTAATTCATTCATCTCTTAGAGGAGGGGGTATAATTTATTTTAGGTTTTACATTCAAGGGAGGGGAGTGTATATTTTTTTTAAGAAGGGAGGAGAGTGTATATTATAACATAAGAGAGGAGAGGAGTGTAATTCAAGCTTCTAGGTGAGGGAAGTGTAACATACTCTTTAGAATAATATCAATTATATGTTTGTATATTGCCTCAAATAATATTTATAATTGAATTTGTTGAGATTTGATTATGTGTTGGCCTCGTTTTGTTAAAACAAGTAGTTCTAGCAAGATGTTGTACCAAATGTCCTGGACATGTAAGTGCGACATTTTAGTTTAAGGCGAAGTGTTTTATTTCACATTCTTGAAATATTGTATTTTCGCGTGAGATCATAGAAGATTTGTTTGAAGATCACGTTGTGTGTGCTCCAAGAAGCGTGTGTTTCTATAAGTTAGCTCATATCGGCTTTACTATGTTGTGTTTTTTAAATAAATGTCCTAAACATATTTGGTAATAATATATTTTGCTTCTAAAAGGTTGTGACTGAATAGACGTTTTAGTCAGCTGGTTTTTGTTTAGCCCGAATAAAGAGAATTCCATGCTTATTGTGGCTATATAATGAAGACTTAAACGCTCAAGATTGATCGAAATCGTCATTTGAAGAAAGAGTCTTTAGGGTTTTGTGTTTTGTCTTTGTTAATTGTATACCCCTCTATGTACTGTCTTGATGCATAGAGCTAGTTTGTTTAGTTGACTTGTAAGTTATCATTTGTATACCACTTTAGTGCATCTTGCAAGAGTTGGTTTGTTTATTGGTGTTGTTCTCCTATTTGATTGTAATCGTAATTGAGTCAATCACTAGGATTGTGGTTGAAAGAAAGTGAGAGGGCATCTCATATCTAGAGGGAGTCTTAGATAGAAATTCACAGATAGTGTTAGGTGAAAATTAAAGGACACCAAATAATTTTTTTTATTGATTATAATTTATAAAAATTGTGAGCTACTCTTGTGATAAAAGAGATTAATATTCATTGATTAAATTGCATTATTCTCCTTTAAGAGAAGTTTGACTTTGCACTCTCGTCCACTTTTACGTTAAAATATGCATTTTTATCCTCTGAGAACTATATATATAAATTATATTTTCTTCTTGTAAGAGATGTGTCCATTACACTTTACTCCCTTAAGAATTAGATAGTTGTTACACTTTAATCCATTTTAACATAAATAAATAATTTTATGATAGCAATTGTTTCTCTTACCTCAGTTCCCATGCACAAACACTCTTGCCATGTATTGTTTACAATATTAGAATACTCTGTTTCAAACACATCTAGTAAAATGTCGACATTACAGTGAATACAAATTATTAAAGATAAATGATACTTGTACAATCATTTGGTGACAATTTTGAGACAACTTTCTCTTTAATGTTATCATTGTATTCTCACTTTTTCTCTCTATTGATTCGGTTTTCTATTTTTACCTTTTCTCTCTATTGATTTGATACTCTTATTAATTTTTACATTTCTTCTAATATTATTTGTTGTTCTATAAATTATTCATGCAATGATATAATCGAATAAAGGAGTGCACATGGGCCCGGCTAGTATTATGGCAAACATTATTTGCTTTAGCAAAACAAATAAATATCAATAATAATATTTGAATATTTCTAATTTCTATACCTCATTTTATCTCTCTTGTAAAGATTGGAATAAGAGTACTGCCAACATGATAGTGCAATTTTTACGAGAAATGCTAACAAGTACGGACACATGATAAAAAGTTTAAAATAAAATTTTATTTTGGGATTTGTTTTATCCAACACATTAAAATATTAAAAAACAACTTTTTTTTACATTAAAGTTATCAATTGTTTTTATTTTTAAATTTTTAACAAATGTTCTTAAGTCACTTACTAGCAAGTCAATTCTTTTGTATAAAAAAAGTCTCGTATTACCTAGCATTACAAAGTAAATATACTTTAAGTTTACATATTATTTTTTTATATCTCTTATACCATAGAAGAAGGACAATCCCTGTCTACGAGGTAAAGGTTAGCATGGTAAGATATTTTTACTGAACTACCATGGTGGAATAAAAAAATAAGTATGTGCATAAATCTTTACACTATTTTTGAGTTCACACCATGTTAGCATTCATTTGTCAGGTTTTCATTCAATCTACAACCATGGGCAACGACGGAAATCATTCTCTTTCGGATACGTCAGACGAATCTCTTAACCGTGCAAGACGCGGTGTTGGAGCTTCAAATCCCGATGACAACCCTAATATTGATTCTATTTTCGCAGCGGACACTTCTGCTTCTGATGCTGCTCTTGTTGCTTCTTCCCAGAGTCATTTAACAATGACTTCTGCTCCTGATGTTGTTCTTGGTGCTTCTTTCCAGAGTGGTGGTGTTGCTGGTGTAACTCAAGCTTCGAGATCGATACTTTCTCTCTTTGACTGGTCCACTACTGTTGTGGACACTCATGCTCTGAGTGGTGATGTTGCTGGTGTAACTCAAGCTTCAGGACCCTAACTTCGTTTTTTTGATTGGTCCACTGCTGTTACGGGTATTAATGCTTTGAGTTCTTCATATTTTGGTGATTTGCCCCCCCGTATCGGACCGTAGGTCCTACCACACGTATTACTTTACAACACGTCTTAAAGAACTCCTGAAACAAGCTCTAATGAAGCATGAAAATGACATTGCTAACATTTTGGCTGACGAGGAGTGTCGCAATAGTTTTATGGAGTTTAGTCCATATAAGATAGCTGAGAAAATTGTTGAAATTGAGGGTGATTACAGAAAAGCATGGGAAACTCGTCCCTAACCAAGGTTGAGGAAGAGGGGTAGTGAAGATAGTTCTTCCGAAGCTGTTAGATTACAAAGGCCTCAACTTCATGAGGTTCACGGAGAGGGGTCCAGCATTTCCCGGCAGCCAGTCCCCCAGCAGCTAGCCCCCTGCAGCCAGCCCCAGCGGCGCATTTTCCAGAGGAACACGTTCGTAACTTGATAAGGCATGAACTTGACCGCCATTTTGAAGATAAGATCAAGCCAATGTTTGATGACATTTTGTCCCGCATCCTAAGGAATAGGTAAAAATTTGTTTGTTTGAATGGTTTCCATCATTGTTTTCATAAATGTTTCTTAATGCATTTTCCAATGTTTTTGTCTTAACTGACTTTGGCATGCACAGTTTTTATGATTTTCTAACTAAATGCTTAGTTTTTTTAACCAGTTAAGTCCTCCCTTAGCAAGATTTAGCCAATTATGTTTTTTAACATACATTTTGTTGTGGTATATAACGCCCTATTTCTATTAAAGTGATAAAACACGCGAATAAAACATATATTCAAGAAATAGACGCTACGTCTTCAACAATTAACATCAACATGCATATATGAAATTTCTCAACAGTCGCAGCAGATATAAATCGTACATCTCCAAAGTGTACATGCCATGAGATCAATATACATCATCATATAAAATCTCCAAATCCTGACATATGGGTCAAATCTCAATAACAAATAAATCCAACAAAAACATAAAGACCGACGTCCTAATTAGAGCCTAATCTAAGACTCCAAGAAACAATAACGGAGATTAGCTCCCGCTATCCAAGCACTCACCAAAAAGCAAACTACTTATGCACTCCGTCTATCCATTCATACAAACAGGTAGGCGGTCAAAACCACTGGGGGTTAGTTTCACATCAATCATAATCAACATAAACAGTTTGACAAAAATGAATCAAATTAAGTCTCAACTAATTATCAGGAGCAATTAACTTTTATATGCATATACACACAACAATTACAATGTCACGAGTATATATTCATCAAACAAACTTACCAACAACAATCATCATTCACATACATCACTTAAGACTCATGCCAATATGATATGCGCTTATATACGACACATATATGCATGTGGTTACCATATCACCGACAACAAGATGCCAACAAAACATCTTATGTAAGAGTACACCTCCTCTTACGATTCAACTATGTAAATGTACACCTCCTTTTACATTTCTCATATGACTCAATATGATTTATAATGCATGGACATACAAGCAAAGACCCAATAATGCAAAACTTTCAACATATACATCCACCAACAAACAATGTAAAAGTACACCTCCATTTACATTGACTAGTTCATCAACAATTGCATTATCAAGTATTTACGTCCACACAATCAACAAATCGCAATTCAAATAAGAGTCCTCACCATATTATCAACAAACATCAATATCAATTGTCATATATACATAATCAACATCATTTATAATATGGCTCAACAACTCCATACACTTTCTCACAATTCAAGTAAAGGAGAAAATACATCACTTTATGATAACATCATATTCAACACCTAACAAACATTCACATATCTTCATTTAATCATATGAAGCTATTCACGAAAGATTTATAAGGTAATCGGTCTTAAAGATTATTTTTCGACAAGGTTCGTCTCTCATTTTACAACTTTAAAACAATTGTGACAATTAACCAAGACCAAGTAAACAAATTCTAATGCCTCAACTAAGCATACACTTAGATCACGTATAAGTGCAGTTGAGTATGCATGTACGTTTCACCGGCTAAATACGACAAAATCATGAGAATCACAAAGTTCGTCTCTCTTATCATTTTTCCAAAAGAATTCCATTTTCAAAGCAAAATAAGTTAAAACTCAATGAAACCAATCACAACCATTTTTAGAAATCATATAATCAGTATACAACCTTAACCCTACTCCATTTCCTTAAGAAAAACAAGTTTCGGGAAAATCGACGTTCTTGGACAATTTTCAAAGGTTAAGTTCAAAATCAAGTCCAATCTCATTTATGAGATGTTCCAGTAGGTTTAAGAGCATAAACAGTAATTAAACAAGTTGAAAAAAGTGTTTTACAAAGCTCGGATTAGTCCCCGATGCCCGAAACGAAAATCAAAAGGTGTTGAAACTGGGCTTGTACACTTAAGCGTTCACCTGTACGCTTAAGCATGCAGGCTCCAGTAGCTAACAGTGGTTGTACGCTTGGAGCACGCTTAAGCGTACAGTCATCAGTTCTGCACAAAAACTCTCGGGTTCTTCCCCTTTTTCACCCAAAATCTCCAATTTTGATCTCCCAACACCCAAATATGTTTACAAAGATTGTTTACAGGTTCATGGACTCAAAAGGGCTTTCAAAAACACATTTAATATGAAAACAAATGTCATTTCAACATGATTCACCAAATCAACCCATTTCCACAAAAACCATCAACAACTTAATTCACATCACAAACCCATGATTATGAACACTCAAGTTATGAATCATCAACAACAATATCTCATAACAACAACAACATCAATTAAACATGAATACCACCACAAATCAATAACAACATAGCACAATTCAACAATTAGAGCACAATTCACAATATACCCATTTTCACATATTATGAACATGCAATTTCATCATCAACAATTCAATTATGAACAATTTCATATCCTCAAACATATCACTAAAACTAGAGCACGAATTTCAACAAATAAACTCACAATAATCACTTATCCAAAGTAAGCACTTATGCAAAGAATTAGAGAAAAGATTACAACTAAGAGATTATGATTGAAATCTAACCCCCTTACCTCAATAAGTAATAATCTTAACAAAAGCTTCAATTAAGCTCCTAGAATCCCTAGCTCCTCTTGATTCTTCAAGCTTTTCTCTACAACCCTCTTCTCTTCCTCTTGCCCTTTCTCTCTCTACCTCTTCTCAAAATTTTGTAAAATGATTGTGAACCCCAATTCTCTTAAAGACTAAGGCTTAAATAGTGTCC
>Ga0228710_1001693_pt1 | contig 33638 bp, 15 predicted proteins | sample MedpolnodulmetaG_FD_177995 | JGI IMG/M metagenome (GOLD analysis project Ga0228710, IMG submission 177995) | Root nodule microbial communities from Medicago polymorpha collected in Santa Monica, California, United States - pink nodules | ecosystem: Host-associated > Plants > Roots > Nodule... | reverse complement strand
TGGATCTTGTAATACTACTCTTTTATCTCCTTTCAATGAGAATAAGATTCATCTTGACCATACTAACAACTATCATACATCTTATTATATGGATGTACTTGTTTCAAGTTTAATAAATTTATTCGTAAGAATAACATTATTTGAAATATAAAGATGTGACTTTATTTTAAGATATTTAAAAAAAAATGTTTGGTTAACATTATAATATTTCTTTTTTTAAAACAATTGTTAACATTATAATATTCCTATGAACCATCAAAATAGGGAGATTAATATATAGTTACACATGAATTTATTCCCACAATTTTCTTGAGAAATTTTTTGCTATTCCCATGAACATTTTATATCCGGGAATAAAACTTAACAAACTTGTAACAAACATAAGAGTGTATATTACTATCATTCTCAGAAACCTGCGATAACTTGAAACAAACACCCTAGTAACTTAAAACACATGGCGCATTGTATGTCCTCTCTCTTACCTAGCTAGGGGTGTTCGCGGTGCGGTTTGGTTCGGTTTTGAGGGTAAAAATTATCCGAACCGCAAGATAAAAAAGCACGCGGTTTGGTTTGGTTCGGTTGACTGTTAAAATAAAATCCGAACCAAACCAAACCAACGCGGTTTGGATTGGATCGGTTGGTGCGGTTATTTTCAAGACAATACAATTTTTTTGTCTCCAACATTAAAATCGAGTTAAAAAGCTATAATACAACATATTTCCGTCACTATTTTAAATTTCATCCAACATTTCAATTTTATTTTCACCAAATAATATAAACGAAATTAAAAACGTGAACAAAAAGTAATTCTATTATGTAAGAATTGTAAAACACTAAAATTTTATCATCCTATAAAATTTCAAGTAGTACATAAATATATTTTTGAAATAAAAAACAAAGAAGAAACTTAACAATAGAAAAAATATATCAATTTTTAAAAATTTATATGAGTATTGATTTATGTGACATGTTCAATTAACATTTTTCTTATGTTGCAGTTTGGTTTGGTTGGTAAAATAAAAATCGCAAACCAAGCCAAACCATACGGTTGAGAAAAAAAAATTCAAATACATCCAAACTAAATATAATTTTTTGCGGTTTCGATTTGGATTGTTTCGGTTTGCGATTTTTTTATTGGATTGGTTCGGTTTTGAACACCCTTGTACCTAGCTATATATGATAGGGGATTTGGTTTTTGCGGTAAAATGGAACAATTTAATATTTTCATATGGTCCTTGATAAGAAAATGTATATATAAGGACTAAACTACCCCACGTTTTCAGCAGCTATACTATGATCCATATGCATATAAAAATGGTTGAGGTTCGGCCTTTATTATAACTAGACTAGATATAAAATTGTGTGCGAAGAGAGAAAATAATTGTATTAAATGTATAGAATAACACCTGATAGTTTTTTTTGTTTTTTTGAAAGAGTGTAGAATAGCACCTGATAGTTATAATCTAACTTTTGGCTCAATACTTGAGAGTATATATATGTTCTAAAGCATTAAAGAATAAAGGAAAGTGGGGTGCAAGTACATAATTTAAGGAAGCTAAGGCTAAACCACATGCACATGTTATTCTTTTAAGATACATTTTATGGATAGACATGCCTTTTGTTAGGTAAGAAGAGTTTGGAGTAAGGTTAAGTCATACTATGATCTTAAGGACTTTGTTTATTAAAAAAACGAATTAATTACTTTCATATGTGCACTCAATCTAGCAATCAAAGTTAGCTTATCTGGGATAGGCCAAGCATACAAAAAAAAAATATATATATCCTCGTATATTTTATCTTTTTTTGCTAATAATCTATATCCTCGTATATATATTTTTTAGTAAATATATCCTCGTATATAAAAGTAAGTATAGAGTTTTCATTTGGATATATTTTGTCTCTTTCAAAAACTAGTAAAGAGTTTCTTTTTTTTAGGAAAAAACTAGTATATTTTTTTTTTGACGTAAGGAAAAAACTAGTATAGATTTTTTAATAACGATATTTTGCATATTAAATGGTATTCTAATGTTTTAGATTGTATGTTTAGGCAATATTTTTTTGTTACCTCATTTGGGTGCAAGGTGGGTTTTGGTCAAGTATCTCTTGTACTTAATCTTGATTTTTGGATATAATATCATTTCTATTTGTACTAATATTAAAAAAAAGTATCATTTGTATTTTTTCTCCACAATCAATATATTAATCTTCTGCTGTTAAAAAAAATTTCTTTGAATAACTGAATATAGTATTAATATATATGAAGAATTTAGTTAACTTTTCTTTAAAAATAGAAGAATCTATTTAACTGAATTCATATCACCCCTTTCGTTTTAAACATTACACATTGTCAAGATAAATTATATAAAAAGATGCCCTAAAAAATTGCTGTAAACACACTTAACTTAGAGTCTTTTTATCATATTTTTGCCCTCTCATTCTACATATTAATTTGTTCTTCCATCTGCGGATTTCTCTTCTCCACTTGAATCGAATCTAAATTGATAGTTTGGAAGAGATGGATCAAGTTAGATGCTTCAAAGATGCTACTAGCTAGCTATCTATATGAACAAAATTGAGTATTATTAAGAATTAAATTATGTTTATTAGACGACTTCTATATGACAACCCCATTGAATTAAAGACAAACAGAAATCAAGAAATATAATTTGTTTTTCCCCACTTGTTTATGGTGGAGTTAATTATAAGAGAGAGGGGCTCTAACCTTCATTAGGTCAAAAGCAATAATGTTTGGATTCTTTTAATTAATTATTCTTTGAGTGTGCCAACAAAAAAGACAAATATATAATCAATTTGTGTCGATTATTTTGAACATGAAGTTATCTACATCTATGTTTGATCAATACTTTATTTTTGATTCCTTTTAAAATATGTAATTGGAGCAAAATCAGTTTCATTGTCATTAGTTCCACCCCAATCTAATCCATGGAAACAAAGAAATTTATTATTAGATACATGGAAGAAGAAAGAAAAAAAACCATCAAATTTAACCCAACATAAACGCAAAGATATGTTTATTGTGCCAATGATTTATTCATCTCAAGGGTTAATCACAAGAATCTAATCTAATTAACAACTCCAACAACCAAAGCGAAATGTTTTACAAATTGTTCCTAGAAATTAATTAACTTAGTCCTTACAACATACCTAGCCAAGGAAATTAAATTAAGAAAAACAAGACTTCAATAGAAAATCAGTAGTTCTTCACAAATGATTCAAAGGAAAATAAAACCATGGAATTCAACTCACCTTTGTGCTCCAATTAAGCTCAATAAGATTGTCTTCCACCAGAGTTTCCAGCCCAACCATCCACTGGTAATTGAGGCATATTTAGAGGCAAATTAAAGAACGGTAACCCCGACGATGGATCAGGAAAAGAGTTATTGACACCATCACCGCCACCGCCACCACCACCTGCAGATGATTGCCCTTGTTGCATCTGAAGAGATTCATCTTCATCCAACGGTAACCTCTCATACGCTACATTCGTAAAAGATGAAGCGATGACAATAACCGGTCCAGAAGCAACCAAAGGACCAACAACATTTCCTCCCACAACTTGACCTTGGCCTCCACCAAGGAACACACTCAAACTTGTAGCTCCTGGAGGAGCTGGTGGTGGAAGAAACGATCCGGACAAAGAAAGTATTTCAAATCTTCCATGTAAAGTCACTACAGATCCTGCGGCAGCTGGCTGTCGCAGGGTCACGTTAGTGACAGTTCCACTCCCACTAAGAACACAGATCCCTCTTTGACGCTTCCTTGCATAGGTAGCCACAGAGTCAAACACATCACAACCACTACTTACTTCAAGGATGTGAGCCCTAAGTGTGTTTGCACTCTCTCTTGTGATGATCACCGGTGGTTTAGGTTTGTTCTTTGAGCCCGGAGGTCTTCCCCTCGGCCTGCGACCAACGACATCACCAAGACCATGATTTGGTGAAACTAGGTCAAGCCCTTCATGGTTGTTGTTGTTTCCATCTTGGTCTTGACTCTCATCATGAACTTCTAGGTCAGGACGTTGAAGGCGATGAACAAAGTGTTGTGATGCTGAACCCAAGTCTATGCCGGCCATATACTCAAAGTTTTCTAAAGAAGTAGAAAAACAAAAAAGAAAGATAGAAAATTATAGTAATTAAATAAGAGAGAAAAATTTATAGAATAGTAATGAACAATTAAATTATATGTAAACAGGAATAAATTTTTTATAGAAAAGAAAGTATTAGATTTAGGAGTGTCCAATGATTCAAACCTCAAAACGAATAGAAAAACAAATGGATCAATTGAGTACTGCAGAGAAAACGGAATAGGATGAGATTGGAAGGGGAAAGAGAGAGACAGAGAAACAAATAAAGTGGTGGAACTTGCGGCCATTCTCACAACTAGGAAAGTATTCATAAGAATAAAATATTCATGGTGGGATTAAACAATGTAAGTTTTTTTATTAAATAATTTCTTTGAAAACCACATTAATTATAGTTAATTATAGACTTTTAATATCATGGGATGAAGTTAAATTGTTGTGTCTATATCTTTGGAGATGTGTGGAAATGTGAAAGAGGGAGAAAGAGATAGAGAGAGAGACAGGTAGGTTAGATGGTTGTTTAGGAAACCTAGGTTACCTTTCGATAAAGAGAAAACATAAAATAATTCAACCCTTAACTAATAAGTAATTCTTCCACATGTTGAACAAGTAGTTTATACAAAAAAATTAGTGGTTTTGCTTTCTTTCTTTCATCGATTAATAAACAAAAACACGCAATTTGTACGAGGCTTTGTTGACCACAAGCTGTGCCAATTGTTAATTGTTAATACAAGAATTGAATATATAACATTTTTATTTTATTTTATTTTCTGTTTATTTGTTTATAAGAGTCTTATGACTTATTTCAAGAGGTTTTGTCGTTTTGACTCAAAATGTTACATCTCTTCTTTTATATCATGTTAGGGTTGAAATCCTTCCCTAGATACCGCTTGTCATTTGTTTTCATTCACCAGCTGGCATAAACATATACAAAGACCAAGGTTGTACACAATTTTTATATGGTTGTTTGGAATTTAAAGAAAATTCAAATTAATGTGATTAGCTTATTATAAATCCATATGCAATTAGTATTAAGTTTAATGTTTATAGTAGGCACACAATCTCTGTCCATTATATTTTATTTTACAGTATATTAGCCTTAGCCGGCCTGCATATCATATGGATCCAAATTCTAGAGATGTCAACATGCATATGTTCGTCCTGTAAAAAATAAATAAATCATATGTCAATGCTGATCACTATGGAGAACATTTAAAATTTTCAAACTCTCAAGCTAAATCGTAAACTCTTCCGAGTTTATGATTTTAGATCATATAAAAGAGTTAATAACTTGCCATTAAGCACTATATATCTTTTTTTTGACAAAATTAAGCACTATATTTTTTATAAGGTCTTGCAAGTTTAAAGTAAATTAGATATTTTTTTTTACAAAAGTTTAAAGTAAATTAGATAAAATTGGTATACTTCCAAATTTTATCATTAATTTACGAGTTTACAATTCTACTTTGATTAGGCCTCAGAATGTATACAATTATGTGTTGTAATAAATATAGAGGTTATTTTAATATTAATTAAAAAAAAATTTGTTCTTTGATAATATAATTTTATTTTAGCCTCTTCAAAAGAATATTAATTAAAAAAACTTTTACTAGTTTGTTTAGATTGTTGAGCTTGACACTACTAGAAAAGGTTTAAATAGCGACAAAAATTCGGAGAAAGACAAGGGAATCCCTCTATAATTTTGTGTTAGTGTTATGACGAAAAAACTTTAGTGACCAATATTATTTTTTCCCATCTCTAATTTATGTCCTTATTTCAACTTTTTTTTAGTAGTAGACAATCGTTAGAGTCTTGTTTTCCCCATAGAAATGAGGATGAGAAAACAAATCTTCTCTGAGATGTTTCAGAGATGAAATATATATGTCACCCTAGTGTAATGGTGAATATCATGAACTTACATGCGACAACAAATTCTTTTTACTAAGACGTCTATCAAGATGCGATGTTATTTGGATAGTCATGGATCGATTGACTAAGTCATCATATTTTATTATGAATATAGATTATTTGTTAGAGAACTTATCTCAATTTATATCAAAGGAGATTGTTAGATTACATAATGTACATTCAAGTATTGTGTCAGATCAATGTCCAAAGTTTACATATAGATTTTGAGAAAGTCTTCAAGAAGATTTTAAAACTCGTAATTTAATCTTGAGTTCAACTTATAGACCCTACGTCAATGGGCGTGAGCGAGAACTATTCAATCTTTAGAAGATCAACTGAGAGTTTGTGTTTTGGAAGAAAAATGAAATTGGGGGAAGTTTTGATCGAGTTCACCTACAACAATGTTTTTCATTCTAGAATTATGATGGAATTGTATGAAGACTTTCTATAGAAAGAATTGCAGAACCTCACTTTGTTAGTTTGAATTAGAAGATAATTTTGTGATTGAATATAAGATAGTTCAAGATACGACAAAGAAGTTTAGAGTGATTAAATATAAGAAAAAAGTTACTTCGAGTAGACAAAAGAGTTATTGTAATCAAAGGTCTAAGGATCTATCTTTTGAAGTTGGAGATTTTGTTTTCTTAAGAGTTATGTCTACTAGAAGTTGGTAGAGTTTTTAAGGTGAAGAAGTTGACGCATAGATTTATCGGAACATATGAACTGTCTTGGAAATATTAATTATGGCTTATCAGATTTCCTTATAGACATATTGTTGTTGAAGTTGTACAATGTGTTTTATGTATCACAACTTGGAAAGTATGAGCATGATCCTAGTCATATGGTGAAATCCAATACACTTAAGTTGAATGTTAGTTTCACCTTGGAAGCATTGACGAAGATGATATCAAATAGGAATCATAATTGAATATGACTGAATCGCTACGGTGAAAGTGAATCGTGGAGGACCTTCTGGTGTAAGTGTTATGTGGACTTTGAAGATGAGATGAAGATTTTGCATTTGCAGTTGTTTTCTTTGCAGGTTAGTCTAATTTCAAGGACAAAATTTCTTTTTAAATTTTTTAGATTGGGAAGGTGTAAAACCTCCTACATATGTGTTTTATTTTATAGATGGTTTTAATACTTAGAAGTTAACGCGAAATATTTAGGGTGAGTTAAGTGGGTGTTATGCAACACCCAATCGATTAGATATGTTAAGCTAATCAATTATCGTGAGTGAGTCTAAGAGTGGTTTTCCATTTTTCTTTAAGGAATTGATTAGCTCATTAACCTAATCGATTAAATTAACTCAAATGTAAATAAAATAATTCAACTATTTTTTGTTTGGACATGAATTCAAAACTCTATCTTATTATCATATGTCAACTTTTCTTCAACTTTCCGTTTTATTCCCTCTAAAAAAATTCTTCAACTTTTAGTCCCTCAAAAGTTTTTCATCTTCACTTTTTGTCCCTCCTTTAAAGTAAACTCTTATGTAAAATCATTATTTTTGAATCAAATTTTGAATAAAAGTTTATAATATTATAAGAATCTCTCCGAGAAAAAAGAATTTTTTAACAAAACATGAATTAAATATGAATTTTTATATTTTGTACGGTTAAAAATTCATATTTAATTTATGCTTTGTTAAACAATTCTAGTTTTTTTTTTTGGAAAGATTTTACAATATTTTATATAATTACATTAAAAAAATATAAAAATTTAATTAAAAATAATGACCAAAAGTAGTGATTAAAAGGAGGAGTGGGTAGCTGTGGAATTTTTCAAAGATTTATTAAACAAGTTAATGTAAATCTAATGTAAATCTGCAGGAACGTTTCCTCTGACTACTGATCTAATGTAAATCTGCAGTAAATGTCAAAAAAAAATACTAAAATTCTTTAGTAGAAAATGCTTGAACAAAGATGATAGTTAACTTAGGATTTTCTTGCGAACAAAGAACCCACATGAAACTACTTTTCAGTTACTATATCCGTAGGAAATGCGGGAATTTTTAGTAGTAAAATGTGCAGATAATAAAACTCTGGGACATTATAGCATTCACCAATTTAAAATGTTTATGCGGCCAGTGTTGACTTTAATATTTGTTCATAAGGTCCCTTGAAAGAAAAAATAATAATGAATTTGAAAATGTGGTGGATCAAGGAGAAAAAATTTGCCGGGATTAAATTAATTAAGGTGAAAGGTACTTCTTCAAAAAAACTAAGGTAAAAAGTACCTTTTTCGGTTCAAAAAGATGTTTAATAATTTCTTTCAAATTCCTTCAAAATAAAAATCTTTCAAATTAAATAAATTCTCTCAACATTTTCTGAAAACAAATAAATGTTTATAGCAATCCCATCACAATGTCAGTTGCAAAGTAAAATAATGTGTTGTCGTTGTTGTAATTAAATACTAACTATTTGTTTTTTTTGAATGGCTAAAATACTGACTATGTATGCATGGATTAGTAAGTTGTGGTGTATAGATAAGTTATATGTGTTGTGTCTCCTTTAAATAATGTTCAAATTACATTATCTTCTCATTTATTTTAAAAACATAGATTCTCCTCTCATAGGATATTAATATTTCTTGTACTTTAAGCTATATACATTAATAACTTTTTTGATAAATTTAAAGTAATATATGATCACCTCTCTTCACGACTTTCAGCATCATTTCAGCCAGCTTAGATTAGAATCATTTCTATCAACTTTTAAACATCAGACATTAAAATAAAGTTTTTGGGCGAATCTAAAACTAATAGTACAATTGTTAATTCTATCATCATTTTATTTTCATAAAGTATCAATTTCAAAGATGATAATGATTAAGAAGATTTTAAAATGGCTTGCTCATAGAGTTGTGATGTTAATGAAAATACTAGAGCTCATTAAATTGTCTGATAGCTGTTCTTTTACTATATTTTACTTTATTTTTCTTATCATTTTACTTTATGCCATGGTATTTTGTTTAGGATAACGTGGGTATTGACACAAAAACTAAAGCCAACAAAAAATGATTAGAAAATCATATTATGAAACTGTATGTGCTTCAAAAAACAATTTAATTAACTAGTGATTTGATTCAAATGGTTAATAATTTTTATTGAAGGATAAATTGTTGCATTGAGCCCGAGTTCGAATCTTAATAGTATAATTTTTTTGTTAATATTTACCTTTCGACCGAACTTCAAATTACTAGAGATCATGCCCCTAAGAAGTCATACATTCTCATTTTAGAAGGGACATTGCGTTATTTTATAAGTGATAATCTTGATATAGTTGAACAGCCATGATCTTAATAACATAGAAAATATTTTTCTAGGGGAATATAGAACATATCTAGTTTCCGTGAGCTTAATTTAATTAGTAGGGATATTGCATTATATATGTAGGGGTTGTTGTTCAAATGTGTCGGACACCTCATTTAAGGTGCGTTTGTTACAACTTTAAAACTAATTGTTTTTGGGTTAAAAGAATCTAGAGATTTTTTTTAGGGAGTTTTGAAAAAATTTGAAGCTATTTAAGTTTGTTTACTATCAATAAAAATTATTTTTTAAGATCTGATACTCTTACACTTGAGTTCCTTGTTTAAAAAAAAAAAAAGATTCCGGTGAAGCTACTAGGAATGGTCTTTCATTTTGAGGCTAAAAATGATTTTTCTTTTTTTTTTTTACAAAATGGATTTTTAAAAAATCTGAAACAAGCACTATAAAAAAAAGATTTTTTGGTTAAGAAAATTGTTTTTCAAACAAATCTCAAACAAACGGGCTCTTATTCACCTTAAAAAATATAAATTTCTAGTCACTAGATTATTTAAAAAAAAAATGTCTATTTTACATTATTTTTTGGAAGAAGAAAATCGTTATATTTTTATTTCAGTTTTCGGATGTAAAGTCTGAAGAAAAAAAAACAGATACTAATATCCAATTTCAACAATATATTATTTTACTTGTAAAAAAACAATAAATTATTTTAATACGTAAAAAACAAAAAAAGAAATTACCTTTAAGAAGTAAAAATATGATTTACATATTAGTTTTGTTTACATGAAATTCTATTAAATAACCACTTTTTCAATCGAGTGGTGCTACGTTGACCACTATAAATAACACACACCTCTTTTACCACCATACACAAATATGACATATAGCCATATGACTCTCGGTCTCACCACCCAACATAACATTTTCTTTTACATGAGATGAAATTACTAAAATGTCATTTTACATGAGGTATATAATGTGGTAGGAAAAAAAGGTGTAACTTAACATTATTGTTTTCAATCTTAACAAACAAGTTCATAGGCGGAAGAGAAAGATATGATTGTTAAGTGTGCCATAGAAAAGGACAATGCAAAACATCTAACAACAATAACACCACCAATCAGCTGAGTGAACAGAAACTAGCCTCCTACCTAGAAACTAGCCTCCTACCTCAACAGTTATGTCGAAAGAAAATACTTGAGTGATATTGAGTTTTAATGACATCGATAACTTTTAGTTTATTTAATTGATAAATAAACGATTAAAATAAATTATCTTGATGAGAGATAATAATTGGTTAGAGAGAGATAGAGATAAAGTTATCAAACGCAAAGTCATCCAAATGAAACTTTGGTGATCTTTCCTCTTGAGCTGCAAACCTCATTTCATTCGTGATGTTTCTTACAACAAAAGCCAGAGAAGTTGCATTAGCAATGTTATCACTAGAACTTCGATTAACATTAGCCACTTCATTGGTTGATTTTCCTGTTAAAGACTATTTTGCCAAAGCCAGATGTTGATCATCATCTAGAATGTTATTTATTGAGTGTTTTGCCAAAGCCAAACTATCAACCAAGGTGTTTTCTATAGAATTTAGATGATCCGACTTTGGTTAACAAGTTTTTACTGAGAATTGAGCTATTCTTTTTAAGAATATGTGGTATCTGTAACTGAACCATTGAAGAACAAGTTATATTATCAAGGTTATTAATAGTGCTATGATCCAGCACCAACATTCTCTTGCCTTTAGCCAGGGTACCCCAGATAATATAATTTTCTAATTTGTTACCTCTTTCAAAATTTGGGTTAGCTTCCGATAAAGGTCCCTCGTAGTCAAAGGTGGATCTCCTTTCTGCAACGATAATCTGCCATGAAGATTCCTCTTGTGGTCTTCAACTCCATTTTCATATTCTTATTGAGAAATTTTTATGCATATCGAATCACTATTAACAAGCCTAGAGGGAAATAATTTACCGGAATATCACAAGCACTCGAGAGGATTTGAGCAAAGGATTTTGATTTAACCGACAACTCACTAGAGCAGCCGTCTTCGGCAAGACAAGGAATGGCCAGTCACAAATAGGGGTGGCAATAGGATCCATCAGATTCATATCCATCCACTATAAAATCCATCCAATCCATCCACGAAACAAAAAAATTTGTTAATTGATTGGTTTGAAATCCATCCATTCAAGACTATGGATGGATTGAGTCCATCCACCTAATTTTTAAAATCCAATGGATTACCTCTTTAAAAAAGAAAAAAACCAATGGATTACTTCAAATAATATTTAATTTTTTTATTTAAATAAATATATATTTGATAAAATAAAAAAAATAATTAAAAAATAATTTAGGAAAAAAACTGACAGAAAAAAAAAAGAAAAAAAAATCATGAAAATAAAAAGAGGCGTAGCTAGTTGAGAAGAGAGGCGGAGAAAACCCAAGGATGAACACACTTGAGAGCAAATTTGAAATAAACACCGCAAGATAGAACAAAGCATGACTACTGCACCAAAAATGGAAGGAAGGAACTGTCGCCTGGAAAGAATACCGGTGAACCCCCAAGAGAATCGAGTTGATGCGGAGTACACAAATTTAGAGCAATACGCATTGAACACACGAAAAAAAGAAGCTAGACATCACTGGAAAAGAACTTCGATGACAATTGGGGTTGCTGGAAATATTTAGTTAGGGCATCGATCCCCAATCTCTGCTGTAATTGTAGCTAAATATTGTTGAGCTTATTTCCAGTGTCATGGTGATAAATGCATGTACAAATACAATCAATGTTTTGTCAATTTTTCAATTTGATCCCAAAACAAGTTTTGTGGTTGTTAAGAACGACATTATATTTTCCTCTAATAAAGAAGACATTATATTTTGAAAGAAAAAAAAAACACACACACACATGATGAAATATAGGATGAAAATATATCCTTAAGCATTGGGTAGTTCTCACCTTACCGGTTGATTTCATATGATTGAATTAGACTCAATCTAAATTCTATGATGATTTCAAAGTCTATTCAAGATCCATTGGATCATCCTCTATTCAGGCACGCTCTAGATGTCCATAGACATTAGGTAGTGTGTTGAGGAGCTACACATTGAATGAGATATGACCTAAAAATGTATTTATTTCACCTTCCAAACCGGTCACGTTTTTTTTCACTTACTAATCATACAAAAAAGCCAAAATTAACAGTGACCAACAAATAACCGTCCTGATTATAGTATTCTCAGTAATCAAATTACAAGGCAAATCATAAAAACTCCTAACTGCACTGAATATTTCACAATGCCATTAACACTATCCCAAATTGATATCAACCAATATCCTCACCAGCCCAGGAAAAAATTGGCACAATAAATAAATATATATGGGTCCTCACTCTGACTATATGAGGAAATTCAAAATATGAACCACTCAGACCTTTATTATATGCAACATATGTGCTGAATAGAAGAAATAAGGACTGTTGGATGAGAAACAATAAATGAATCAATTGCTAGCATCTCGGCTGTAGTACTGATCGAGAGTCTTTGCCGGTATACGATGAAGAAGCTCCCGAGGGAAAATCCTAAGCAAAGTCCATGCAAGATCTAGAGATTGGAAGATGTTACGGGTATCATAGGCTCCTTGAGCAACGAACTTCCTCTCAAACTTGTCCAGAAATTCCAGATACAGCTGTTAATAAAGTAAAATAAAGAAGGAACTTAATTAATACCATTATTTCAAGGACAACTTCACTATAATAAACAAAAATATCTTTAAAGGAAATTATTAGAGACCAGGTCCTCAGACGAAAGTGCTTCTTCTCCGACCACGGCTTTCATTGCCTGAACATCCTTTCCAATGGCATAATTTGCATAGAGCTGGCGAAAAAACATAACACCAATGAGATAATTTATAGAGAAAATTTTCAAAATGGTAAACAAAAAAGAGGTAAAATTTAAGACCTGGTTGGACACATCAGAGTGATCCCTTCGTGTCATTCCCTCCCCAATGGCACTCTGCAGAGACAACCATGATGCGTCACAAGAATATAAAACCCATAATATAATTTTTAATTGAAGAGAGTGATGCCTACGTTAGCTAGAAAAATGCCAGAATTGTGACAAATTTCAGCTAAAGATTAAAGGTTGATTATTGGACCGAATCAAGTGTAAGGACGTCTCACTCATCCAAGAGTAGACAAAGTTAAAAAGAAGTTATCAGTTGATGGAATCTCGTGACACCAAATTGACAAGATTAACCTCACCTTCATTAATCGAGACAAAGATGGAAGGACATTGATTGGTGGATATATCTGTTCAAAAAAACGGAATAGTGTTTAGTTTCATTCTCAAATTCCGTAAGGAATTCACCCATGTAATATACATCAAGAATAGAGTAAATCAAGAAAATGAAAGTCTTATTTTATGTTATGCAGTAATGCAAGAATGAACATGATATAAATCTCTAGTGATCTAACAGATAACTGCAAATCACAACATTCCATTTAAATCTTCATGTATGTACCTAAATATTGCAGTAAACCATTTCTAAATACTTGCTACAGGCTTAAGGCCCTATTTGCGTCATGTAAAATAATAACTTTCAATCAAACATGATCAAACAATTTACCATTTCATAGTAAATACCACACATAATGTAATAAATGTTAGGTAGCATTCAGCAAAAAAAGAAAGAAAAAAAATGTATTGTACAGTATTCAGGTGACTAAACAAGCAATGTGTACAATATAACAGCCAAAAACCATCAATATAACCGACCTGTCTGTTGTGCAACTGCCTATCAATATATATCTGCCCCTCGGTGATGTATCCAGTAAGATCAGGAGTTGGATGCGTAATATCTGTATGGTAGAGATTTAATAAAGATGATCAGTCATAATTAAGAGTGCATTACGCAAGAGAGTTGACAAAGATTAATAATATTTCATCACCATCATTAGGCATGGTTAGAATTGGAATTTGTGTAATAGAGCCTTTTCGACCCTCAATTCTTCCAGCACGCTCATATATTGTTGCAAGATCTGTATACATGTAACCAGGATAACCACGTCTACCAGGCACTTCTTCTCGGGCAGCAGATACCTAAAGGATCCAGAAGTGAACAATAGTTTCATTGACAATCAAATTGTTCGAAAAAATACTTAGAAGCATGTTAGAAGTATTTTAGGTGAATTCTCATATTCCAATAAAAAGATAAATCAATAATTACAAGAGAATGACAAAAGACCGTGAAAAGTTTTTATCTTTTGCTTTGCTGCCTCTTTCTAAAAATTATAGTTGAAGGTGTATTACCTCGCGAAGAGCATCAGCATAAGAACTCATATCTGTAAGTATCACAAGAACATGCTTGCCGCATTCATATGCCAAATATTCAGCAGTGGTAAGAGCAATACGAGGAGTGATGATACGCTCAATTGTAGGATCATTTGCCTGCAAAAAATCATAGCAGCATGAGAACAAGCATGGTAAGGATCATTTCGTCAATGCACGTTAAGAAATCCAAATTTGAAAATTACAGTATGATAATCCTTAAAAACAATTGTAAGGTTATACATGACACATCCACCAATTGGTATTTCCAAAGAATATTATTGTTCAGAATTTTACTAGTGCTTGAGCTTATCGAAGCAAAAGATTAATTTTGTATTGATTATTACAACTATGTAAATATGTCGGATTTAAAGAGAGGGAACAAAATATAATGGGAAGGCAAAAAACAAATGAGAATAATAGAACAATTGAATACTGATTCTAGACATTACCAGATTAAGGAAAAGGGTCACTCTCTCCATAGAGCCATTCTCTTCAAAGTCACGTTTGAAAAACTGTGCAGTCTCCATGTTAACTCCCATGGCTGCAAACACAATAGCAAAATTGTCGTCTTCTCCACCCTGTATACATTGAGATAAGTTTTGTTAGAAAAACCACCTTCATCTTACTGTGTATAAGTAATATGTTCAAATACATGAATAAGTAGAAAATAGCCATATTAATTTGAAGGCAATAACAACAAATAGATCATACGTGAACGCCAAAACAACAAGCTAGGCCATTTCAATTAGCTTCTTCATAACATTATTTTGAGGAACCAAAAATTATAAACTATCTTTTCCAATTAATATTTTAATTTCAGTTTTCAAGAACATGTCGGTAAATGTAATACTATAATTTAGCATAAATCTTTGTAGCCCATCATAAACAACTAGAAAATAAGCTGATTCAAAAGCACCCCACAAGGAATTAACTAACTGAAAAATAAGAGTTACTCTCTCACTGCATAAAAACCTGAAATAAAAGTGTGCACGTGCAATGAGCATTAACAGGAGTGCAAGGCAACAAAAACAACGGTCAATCACAGATTGCAGAAAATAGTTGTTTGTTTAAATTCCGCTGCGTATCAGTGCGTTTAACGCTGCTCTAGCCTCTACTTGACAATGTTTTGTACTAAATAGCGTATCGCAGAACAACATTGAACAAAATAGCTAAAGGCTAGCAGAAATATGATACTTCTCTTTGGGCCCTAAAAACTACAGCTGATTAATACAAGTTTCCATATTGCCTTAGCCAGGTTCATATAAAGACAAACAAAATAAGGAAAATATGAAATACAAGTAACATTGTATGAAGCGCTCATATTTCAGGAACAAGCAACATGCTAGAGTAAAATTACTTTAATACATCCACAATACCTCAAGAAGGTTATCGGATTTCTCTAGTCGCTTGACTAAGCCAGCCTGGCGACATATCTGTGCAGCAATTTCATTATGGGGGAGACCAGCAGCTGAGAAAAGAGGGATCTTTTGACCTCTAGCAATAGAATTCATGACATCGATTGTAGAGATTCCCGTCTGAATCATCTCTTCTGGATAGGTTCTCTCACTAGGGTTGATAGAACTTCCTGAATTGCCGGGAAAACATTTTAAAGACAAAAACAAACCTGCAGATTTAAAACTCTAGAGAAGAAATTATATACCTGATATGTCCAAGTAAGCCTCGGGTAATATGGGTGGGCCATTATCAATTGGTTTTCCTGAACCATTAAAGATGCGACCAAGCATGTCCAGTGATACAGGAGTTTTTAACACCTGTGAACATATTAAGAGAGAAAAAATGTGAGTCAACAGTTGAAGTTATCAACAGAGAGTCAAGGAATAAAACTGAAAAAGAATTCAATAATCAATGCACAAGGATAAATTGGTAGGAGGAGATAAAGTAATCATATTAAATTAAAGCCTGTTTGGAATCATGGTAGGAATAACCTGATATATGGTGATTTTGAAGTTAATATTTATAGCTTCCTGATAGATTTGTGACGGGTCCGTGCAAATCTTACTTTCCAAACATACACTTAATCAGATTGCAAAGGATCAAACTTAAACCCACTAGAACAAATTTAATACTGAAATAGTTCTTAGAAACCAAACCTTATGAATGGCACAATTTTAGTAAACCACAATTCTACATCTATTTTTGTATTGGAAGTTTATGTTCTTAATTACTTGGTTTTCCAAAAATACTATATTATACAACCAAATGCCCTTCTATAAGTTACCACTCGAAAAACAAATATATAACATAAAATTTATCATTCAATAAGTTACTTAAGAAGCAATGCATTCATGATAGAAGTACTGTTATTTAACAATAATTTAGATGTGATTATGTGATTGTTATTTTCTTATTTATTCACTATTATAATTTAGAAGACAGCATATTAAAATACAAGCCACTGATTAACCCAATTTTATGTTAACCACTACAACATATAGCTCTGAGAGTAAAAGTGAGCATATTACAAAGGTCTGACCCATTTAGAGTTACAATGTTTCTTGGACCAAGTCACAAACCAGCAGATACAATCAAGATATATTCACAAGAGAAATCACATTAAATTTTGAAATAAAGTATACTAGTAGAAGAAACAAGCAGTTTATACCTCTCCAGTAAATTGCACAGTTGTGAATTTATTGTCAATCCCAGATGTACCTTCAAAAACCTAGGCAATGGTACAAAAAGTTAAATTAATATAAGCTAAGTTTTTGTTATTAGAGTTAATACATTATACATCAACTTGAAAAAAGAAAAGACAACACCAAAGGCTTTTCCTTATCAACTCATAAAATCCGAGAAACAACATGGGAATGCTGTAAGTCTTGTTTATATGTCAAAGATAGGTGTGATGCGCGAATATATCCAACTACATATGATTATGGATCGACCTGCCAATTAGTTAGTAGACATTCACTCACCTGAACAACAGCTTTTTCGCCATCAACTTCTAGAACTTGTCCACGCCTAGTCGTTCCATCTCCTAGCCGAATATTAACAATCTCTTGATACTTAGGTCCCTGAATCAGTTAATCATTACAAAATTCAGTCACACTATACACAGACCAGAGCATCCTCATCATTGAAAAAACTTCAAAATTCAAAAATATGCAGCAAGCATATCAAAATTCAAAGAGACAGAGTAATATAAATATATGGTGATTAAATTACCTTAACTTTTTCAAGAATAACCAATGGACCAGCAACCCCAGAAACAGTTCTGTACTCTGCAGAATAAACAAACAAGTTATCAACTTCAAAAATTCAATAGCCCTTAAAAACTGTTCCTTTTGTTTTTCTATGATAATGAGAAAAGCATCAAACTTTGTGGTGTTTTTTGGTTAAATCAACAAGAAAAAATGGTATAAAGGAAACTGACCCATTCCAATCTCCAAGGTTCCATCTTCGTCGTGAGCATTTTGAGGCACGCCCATTTCTGGAACTTGAAGAAAGAACCCTTCACACAATGATTGATCTGAAGAGCGTGACTGTGTGTGTGTGTTTGTTTGATCCGAAGAGAAAGAGAGAGAGTTTGATGTTGAAAGAGATCTATGGATCAAACAAATGCACGAACCATCAAGGAAATAGCGCAATTATTTGTCTCAAACAGATAACAGTAAAACAATAGTAGTACTAAGTGGTAAAAAAACAGATCTTAATTGTAAATAAATATAGACTCGTTTATTACATATTAAAATAAAAATGATTTTAACATTAAATAATTTCAAGATTATTTTTTAGAGGTTTAATGAAAAATAATCAGTATCTTTTGTGTTTGTTTACCGTAGTGAAAATTATTTTTTTTTAAATAATTAGTTTGTTTTTTTAAATATTTTTTTAAACAATTTTTTGATACATCAATCTTTTAATCCTTATTATCTCTCTTCTCTAAAAAAAAATCTATTTTTTTAGAAGTTATTCTAAGGGCTTGTTTGTTATGGATTAAAATAAAAGTGATTTTCACATAAAATAATTTAGAGATTATATTTTAGAGATTTTCTGAAAAATCAAAATCTTTTGTGTTTGTTTACCATAATAAAAATCATTTTTTTTTAACAAATAATTTAGTTTGATTGGATGCAACTAAATAAAAGGGATTTTTTGTTAAAAATTAGTTCAATCTTTTAAACCATATTTTCTCTTTCCTCTAAAAAAATCTATTTTTTGAGAAGCTCCTCATAACAACAACTTCTCATTTGAAAAGGGATTTTTTTTTAGATTCTAATTTTTTTGAAAAGCTGTAACAAACAGATGCAAAACTCTTAAAAGTGATTATTTTAAAAAAAAAAAGCTAAAACAAACGGGTTCTAAATAGCTTTTCATTTAACATTATTTTTTTAAAAAAAATTAGATTCCAATTTTCTTTTTAAAAAGAGTTGTAACAAATGGATGCATCTTTCTTAAAAGTGATTATGTTTTTTAAAAAAATGATTTTTTGCTTAAAAAACTTATAACAAACGGACTCATAGTTTGGTAGGAACATTGTGATATATACACAAAAGGTTCGAACTCGAATTTCCAATAATACAAAAGATTTTATTAAGTGTTATTTGTGGTTGAATTTCTTTCCTAACTTTAACTCTACACCGTCTCACCATTAATTTTTAATATTGAAAAATAAAATGAAAAAGTAATAACTAATTTATTTTTTTATATAAGAAAATGTTTTTTCATGTGCCAAAAAAGTTTTCTTTTCATTAGTTTTTTTTTTTTGAAGAAGATAAATTAGTCCACTCAAATTGGTATCAGAGAGAATCAAACCTGAGACCTCAATGAGGAGCATACTCTCAGATCCCAAGCCAATACCATCAGGCCAATTCAAGTAGGTTTTTTTCTTTTCATTAGTTAAAATAGTAGCAAAAATTTTAAAAAAAATAATCCAGTATTTGATTCATCCGAGGGGTTTACTTATAGAGTCTAGTATGGCCCATTAATTTACGAGGAATGTTAGTAACCCTCAATTTTCAACATTCTCTAACACTTCCTTTTTTATTATTGAAATTAATATATGTTCCACCACTTTATGTGAGTTTTATTTTTAAAATGTTTATTAAGTACTACTATTAAAAATTATAAATGAATGATGTTTATGCGTAGGACTCATTTAAGTATCTAAAATTGGGTTTCTCCATTGGATTGATTTATCTGAGGTATTTAATCAAATCATTAACATGACCCATTATTTTATGAAAAATGTTAGCAATACTATCTTTTTAACATTCTTTAACATTTTTCTTTTATGTGGATTATATTTTATATGTGTTCTATTTTTAAAGTGTGAGATTCATATTAATTTAATCTAATAAAAGAGTAAACGTTAAAAAGATAGTTTAAAATATTTATAAAAAAAAAAGATAGTTTAAAAGAGAGTGTTATATCACTATTTTTAGGGTGCGTTTCAATGGAGAGTTTATAAAGAAAAAATAGGGCAGGGTTTACTTTTTACTTTTAAATAAACAACACATATAAATTTAAAAAAAAATAACATATTAAATAATAAATGATAATATAATATTTCAAACACATTTAATTTATTTTAAAACAATATATTATATAATCCGTAATTCAAAAAAGAAAAGTAAATTCTTCCTCCTTTCACTTCTTAAACCATCGATTCAAAGGCACTATTAATTTATGAGTCATGCTAACAAATATCATAAGGACACTGTTTAATGAATCCACAAAAAGAAATCATGTCTTAAAAATACAAGTGAAACACTTGTTAAAATCATAAATGTACAATTTTCAATACAAAAATTACTACTTTTAAATACCTAAATCATACTACCGTTAGACATTCGCTAGCATTTTTTTTTAAGGGTTAATAGGTCTTTACCCCCTATAATATAAGTCATTTTCGGTTTTCCCCTGTAATTTTTTTTTTATTTACCTCCTGTAAAAAAAATTGTTTTGATTTACCCTTAATAGGCCAAACAAAAACGAAAATTTCTTGAAAAAATAAAATAAAATAGGTTTTTGTTTGGCCTATTAGGGAAGTAAATCAAAACAATTTATTTTACAGGGGTAAATAAAAATAAATAAATACAGAGAGGAAAACCGAAAATGATCTATATTACAAGGTGTAAAGATCTATAACCATTTTTTTTATTACCCTCACCTTGTGATGCACACTTTTTAGCTTCTTCAGTTCTAGAACAAGACACGTGTACCAGACAAGACAGTTTATAGCACTCACATGCTGTAAAAAAACACTACATACTCCACGTGTCAGGTTTCAACACACTATACCCATAATAACAGAAACCTAACAAAACAGTCTTTGCCCGCGTAACACGTTGCATGCTTCATTGACTCATTCTCTTTCTAGCATACTGTTGTGGTGTGGACCTCTTTGCTTTGCTGTCTTTTCAGCTCACCATTGTTGGTTCTTTAATGGATTTTGTCTCTTTGAGCTTATAACAAAGAAAAAGGTTTTTTTTTTCTTTCTTTTTTTCAGTTAGCCTAATATTTCTTCATTTCTCAATCCACCCATTGTCTACAATACCTTTTCATCATCTACAAAGATATTATTAGAGCACAAGCAAACCCTTTAATCCACTTTTTTCTTCTTCTTTTTCTTTCACGTTGATTTGATGAATCCACAGATTTAGTCTGTCACATGTTTTTAACTTAGAAGATAATTCTTTTATTCAATTGGTGTATCATTCAACTCAGCTTCCATTCAATTCAACACTCTTTGTGTAAGATCACTTTCATGATTTTTTTTCTTCATTTATTATTAATTTTGTTGACATTCTTGAATTTTATGTATGAGTCATGGTTTTAATTTCCAGTGTCAAAATTGTGAAATTTTCCATGAGCTGACCAGAACAAACAATGTCGTGAGGAAAAAGTTTGGTTTGACCTATCCTTTGAAAATCTAGAAGCTCTCTCTTGAACTTTTCCTTAATTAGGAGGATGCACTTGGTCATATATAGTTTATGTTGCTATTTAAATTTAAATAGTAATAAAATTAAGAATTTGACTATAGAAGCTAATTTTATTCATCCCTTGCAAAATTGTAATTGGTGGCTTGATTTGTTTGAAAACCTTTTCTTTTTTTTTATTCAGTAGTAATTTATTCTTGCTATTGTGTTTTGCAGTGGATTCATCATTGAGGTGAGTATTGTAGTTGATGAACTATTTGACAGCGTGTTTTCGGTCACGTTTGGATCGATATACACGCAGTGGTTCGGATTCTGGTGGTAAGCAGGATGGGCTCTTGTGGTACAAAGACTCAGGGAAGCATTTGAATGGTGAGTTTTCAATGGCGGTGGTTCAAGCCAACAACTTATTGGAGGATCAAAGTTATATTGAATCAGGTAGTTTGAGTTCCGGTGATTCTGGACCGTACGGTACGTTTGTTGGTGTTTATGATGGGCATGGAGGGCCTGAGACATCAAGGTTTATCAATGATCACCTTGTTCACCATCTAAAGAGTAAGTGACATTAAGAATGAGTTCTTAAAGCTGTTTTTATTCTTCATTGGAATAGATTGTGCCTGTTACTTTGCTTGTTTTTCGTATACTAGTAGCTTCTAATTCCAAGTGGTTGTAGCAGTTATAATTTGTTTTTAACTTCGACAAAATCATACGCGGAACTATGATGTAAAGATGGGGCCAAGTGAAACCTTGTTGAGCAAAGCAGATTAGTGAAGAAGAGTATCCTAAAAGTATCATATCTTATGTTTTTTAAGGAACAGTCATTGGTGTATCATCTGATACCATACATATCCGATACTCGTTCGTGTCCATCATAGTTATTTAGATATCAAAGTGATAATACTTTTTTTTTCTTCACTGTGAACCCGAATAGATGCCAATAAGGGATTTTGTTTTCTTCCATTCTTGAAAACTTGGTGAGAGCATCACGCTTGGCTTGGTTAAGTTTCATATTATTTTTTTTGGCAGTGGCTGGGGATGGTTTTTATTCCTAGTACCTTTTTCACCTTTTCATCATATCAACTATGCATTAGTTATTGAGTAAAAAAGTATATATACTGAGTACTGAGTTGAAACTGCAGGAACTGTGGTTTTCAATACCAGATATTTGTATGTCTATCATTTAAGGGTTTAGCTGTGTTCTGAATCGCGGTTCTCTGCATGACTGTCAATTAAAAGTTTTCATGTGTATTAAATTTCAGGGTTTGCTGCTGAGCAACAATCAATGTCAGTCGATGTAATTCGCAAGGCAATCCAAGCAACAGAAGATGGATTTATGTCTCTTGTTACCAAACAGTGGTCAATGAAACCGCAAATCGCATCTGTTGGGTCATGTTGTCTTGTTAGTGTAATTTGTAATGGAACCCTTTACATAGCAAATCTTGGTGATTCCCGGGCCGTTTTAGGAAGAGCAGTCAAAGCGACTGGGGAGGTTTTAGCCGTGCAATTGTCAACAGAGCACAATGCAGCCATAGAGTCTATAAGACATGAGCTGCGATCTTCACACCCTAACGATTCAAACATTGTTGTTTTGAAGCATAATGTATGGCGTGTTAAGGGCCTAATACAAGTAAGTCAATTGTCATGTCTTCGTAAACGTTTTTGTGGCATTTTATCTTAAAAAAGTTTTGTACATAAGTCAATTGTCATGTCTTCGTAAACGTTTTTGTGGCATTATTTTATCTTAAAAGTTTTTTACGGTGCAGATATCTAGATCTATTGGGGATGTATATCTGAAAAAAGCTGAGTTCAATAGGGAACCACTATATGCAAAATTTCGACTTCGTGAGCCGTTCAAGATGCCAATATTGAGTTCAGAACCATCAATATCAACTCACCAGTTGCAGCCACACGATCAGTTTATTATATTTGCATCGGACGGCCTCTGGGAGCACCTTAGCAATCAGAAAGCAGTAGATATAGTTCAAAATAATCCCCGCTCTGTAAGATACGGCCACATGATACAAACAGTCACACTATCAATTTACCATTTTTATAAATATGGCTTTTTAATTTAATTTTTTATCTTTTTCAGGGAATAGCAAGGAGACTTGTGAAATCTGCACTTCAAGAAGCGGCAAAGAAGAGAGAAATGAGATATTCAGACCTAAAAAATATTGACAGAGGGGTTCGTCGGCATTTCCACGACGATATCACAGTGATTGTTGTGTTTATCGACTCAAATCTTGTTAGTAGGGCAAGCAATGTTAAGTTCAGTAGTATTTCTGTTCGAGGGAGCGGTGTCAACCTTCGTCCTAACACATTAGCACCTTGTACAACACCAACATAAGCTGGTGCTACCTGATATATAAGTTTGTATCTTTACTTTTATATTTGTTTTCTCGTGTGAATAGTGAATACAAGGTATGTTCATGTTGACATAGCAATAAACAACCGACACTTTGATTCTTTAAATCAGAACTGTAAGTTTTTAGAATACTAATACTCATGTTTAGGTTTTTTCCCTCACAAATTTTAACAACAGAAGAGATATTCTGATGACCATTATGAAAGTTGTATTGGCACGATTTGAGTTTAAATGTAAGGCACAATGTGTGTTTGTTTTTCATGTAAGTTACTGATGAGGTTCTTCTCAGCTGTATATAGAATACATGTAGTTCTTTGTGGTAGATCCATTTAGGGAGAAAGTGCTGGAGAGAGGAGAATAACTGTCAAGAGGTAATATTTTGCAAGAACTTATATATGAATTGAGTGTTACATTACATACATCACATTCAAGTAAAAAATATGTTATGTGGACATCAAATTTTGACGTCCAACTCCGTATTTTTATACCGTTTGGCTATAATGTTATTTTTTACTTTTATCTCTCTTCTAGTTACATCAGTAGTTATAAGTCATGTATTTATATACCGTTGAATATGTGATGTAGGAGGGCTTCCTTAGTAATTTTATAGTATTTTATTTTAACCAAATCTTAGTAATTTTCTAGAATTTTCTATTATTATTTCGTTTTGTTTTATTTTGGCACACGGGTTTGTTATTTCTTTCACTATATAAGCAGAACTTATGCAGCCTAAGAGGCACACTTTTATTCATTAATAATATTCGAGACTTTTCTCTCAATTCTGGTAGATTCCGGAAACTTTTATTTTGATAGGTTTGTCGCTTGCAACCCTATTTTCACAAGTTTGTCGCTTGCAAACTTGTTCTTTACAGTAAGACTTGACAAAACCAATTTATTGTGTTTCTGTCGTTAAAAATCCATCTTGTCGAATTTGCAATATGGATTGATTTGTCTGACTGCTTGACTATGGCAACCAAGCTTTGAGTGATTACTACTAAGTTATTGTAAGCTTTGAGTAATTACTACTAGGTTATTGTAGGGAACCAATTAAAATGTTACTAAAAATGTAAACCAATTAAAATATAACTAAAAACGTAATAAATATGTGAAAGAAAGTGAAGGAGCTTTTGAATAAGCTATATGATATAATGACATCATTTTTGTGACAGTATGATTGGAGATGAGTCGAGCAAATAATTAATATCAAAGACCATAACCAAAGAAACCATTGGATCAAACGTGGACAAGTTCTCAAAAGAAAAGTCATCGTAGAGATAAGCCATCCAAACAGCAACACCAGTAGTATAGTAATTGGTTTTAATAGTCCACCCATGGACATTTACTATAGAAGTCGAATCAAAAGCATGTTCAATATCATCAGACAACAATTCTTGAATAGATTTAGTGAAAACTATACTCACATAATCACCTACATTGGCAAGAGCAAGCTTTTCCAATAGATGATTCTCTCATTTCCCAATACACAAAATGATAATGGAAAAACCATTCTTATCTTTAGAAAGTTTTGCACCTCCCTTTGACAGAGATCATTGAAAATTTGAAGTCTGGTGTGGTTTCGAATGATCTTTGATACCCATGGCCACCCTGAAGCTTGTCCAACACGTTTGTGACATAATTGAAGATGGACGCAGACTTGACAGTGACAGTCTTGATAGAAATACACCAATCAAATGAAATATATACCACACTTATATCACTTGGGAATCAAAATCAACCATAGAACTATTGGTAGAAAATTGGGTTTGAATTGAGGCTGAATATTGCTCGGAAAAACCCCAATCAGCTTCCTTAAACTTGACCGTTTCATTCTCACGAAATCAACTCCTAACTGCATTGTTGAATAGTGATTCAAAGCTGAAACTGGCTGGAGTTTGCAGGAAATTCCCCTTGGTTCCATTGTCATCCAACATTAACGGATTGAAGAAAAATGGAGATGAATTAACGGGTTTGTCCTGTTTCACGATTGTGGATGCCGGTCTAGGATTTTTGAGGGTTAAAATTTGAAAAATGCTGCAATTCACCAACAATTTTCTCGTGGTTGCAGTATTTTCCCATTGTGCACTGCAGAGTCACCCTCTTGTTGGTGTGAGGCTGTGAGCTAAATCGATTTTTTTACTAAAGGTTTGAGTTCATCGAAGCTTTTCATGAACTGCTCAAGAGGTTCACCTTCAGGCTTCATCGTCAACATCCATCATAAATATCTTAATATTTTTTCGGTCTGATTGATGTTCCATAGTAAAAGGTTCATCACATAAGAAATATAAACTCATTTCCATCTTCTCTTCCACTTCGAAAGCACTAAAAAATTTCATCAAATTGTGTTTAGCAAACATCAATCACGCAAGACCGAAGGCATGTGATGCCAATTGACATAAAGTAAAACAAATACTTAAAATAGACTAATTCACTAATACTTCTAATTCACTACTACTTATTTAATTCCTGTTACACTATGCATTTGGTATTCAATCTCTTAAAGGACCACTTAGATTCTCTAAAATATAAGATATACCGTGTGATCCATCTTATACAGAGCAAATGCTCTGTCACTCGGGTGTTGTAAAGATCTTGCTACGAGCCTTTCCCACAATGCTTAAGTAGTAAGCTTTTACAAAGGGGCACAACCAACTAAAAACACCCCACAAAGCCACTCCAATTTCAATAAATATTCTACCTCCCAACCATTCCAGGACAGCAATGCATCAAGTAAAATCACTGTTCCACTCTAGTGCAAAACCCCATTTAAAAGATTACATGTTTAGTAATATATAACTTAACCTTCAAGTATCAGGAAATTTAAAGGGAGAATAGATATATAAAAAAAAATACAAATATGAAGATTGATTTTTAATATATTATATATTGAACAATGAACATTAAACTCAGTTGAAAATGTTCCTACACATATTTTACCTCGGTGAAATTCCATTCCTAAGGAATACTAAATTACAAGGTAAAAAGAAATAGAAAAAGGTTTTGTGCTTATATATCATCAAAGGATCACATCAGCACCAGTATTAGATTTTCATGCAGCCGAACTAAAACCAAATGACTTGACGATTGTGCTCACTCTTTCTGCAAATGTTCTAGATGTTATCTTTTTACCCGGCACATGGAATGGATTTGAAACTGCATCTACATATGCAGCATGAAATCTCCTGAAAAACTGTATATCAGAAGTTAGCATGGAAAAAATAACACCAAATAGTACGATATTTCATAGGTCATATCCAGAGTTATTATGTGACAAAGGAACAAACAAACAGTAGCTAAATGTGTGTATTCAAAACTTCAATAGTATTACCCATTAGAATTCAATTAAAAGAACGGTATCAAAACATAGTGGTATTGGTACAAAATTGTAGATATTTAGTAACAATTTCTCATGTCATATTTTGTGAAAGAAAACATGTAGGAGTTCTCAATTGTAGACCACTGATGTGAGAAACAAAAGAATCAATTTCATCACTCGGGAAAATGACAGCAGGGGAACATGACAATAACAAATTCTTAAGTGAAACATCTGTGTTAAAATAAAAATAAAAAACATCATGTTCTTTTTCTTTTTATGAAAACAAATATTACTAGATCAAAAAACATGTCTGAAAAAAAAGGTTATATATCTTCCCCAGAGAGAACAGAGTGAAACAAAGCAAGGAAAAACTATTTGATAAAAGAGCCTATCATCAATTTGTATTTCTGGGAGGGAATAAAAGCAAAAACAGTCTACATATTTGATCCAAAGAGATAGACATTTTTTGATAATGCTTGAGAATGGATGGAGTATCTAAAGTAAAAGAAATAATTAGCAAGGGTAAAATTTTCTTACTATGCATATATTGCCTCTTTACTATTACAAAAATTGGCATATTTTCTCTCCGAACATTTTTCTATGCAATTCATGTCTTTCACCTGCAAAATTACCCCTCACCAAAATTTTCCCATACAAGTCCCATTTGTTTCCCCTTCAGGATTTCTAAAATTATTTCTCCATATCTCACATCCTCTCTCCATCACAGTCATTGACACTCCCTTTTTCCCTCATCTCTCTTGCCTTTCCCTCCGTCACAACTTCTTGCCTTCACAACATTAAGCCAACTTTCATCTAACACTCACTGGTAGTTACACTGACTCACTTATCCACACCACGGCCACCCATTGACGCAGTGGATAGAAAGATCTGTACAGGTAGTAAAAGAATAAAATTAAAGGGAAAAAGATATAGGCTGCAACCTCCTTCCCAAACTTCCCCCAATTTTTCTTACCTCTCCACTCTCCCTTCTCCCACTTTACATTCTACCCCTACTCCCTCCCTTACCTTCCTAATACTACCCACCCACTGCCACATGTGCATGTGATTTGAATTCAGATCCCTAATATGCTCCCTCCTTGCATTTCCCTCATTGTCACTAACCGCCTTCTTCCCTTTGTATTTCTATTAACATCAACTTTAGTAACTGTGAGGTACCTAACAAATACACATTCTACACAAGAAATACATGACAATAGGTGCAGCCCAATGTTAACATCGTGTCACCATTAACTGCTCATGCTAGAAGGTACCCAACAACTATTTAACCAGTAATCTTGGGATTGATGTAGCATAGTGATGGAAATAGATCAGATTTGGAAAACAGCAAACTTCGTTACAAAAAGAAAGCCTTCTAAGTTCTAACGAATGTGATTAAAGTTCGAATGCCAAGAATGTACAATGGAAATGGGTAACTTTTCAGCACCCTAGGTATTCAAGAGACCTGCACTCTCTCCCAATTTCACTCAAAAATCATTGACCTCCCACTATTATTCAATGATGTCAATTGCAGATTGCAGAAAATGGTGGTTTGCTCAAATTCCGCTATGTAATAGTACTATAGCACCGCGAAAGCCACTAATATCACAATATTTGTACTAAATAGTGTATCGCGGAACAATAGCGATTCGTTCAAATTCCGCTATGCAATAGCACTATCGTGCAGTGCCGCTATGCGCTATTTAACAATGCTGCGTTTACTTTCCCTTCTAGTTTTTGTAGTATTAAGATCCCTGTCTAACTAATTATACAACTAAATTAACCATAAGATTTGCCATTCATCCATTGAAGGTCTTCTAAGTTCTAATACACCAGTAAACACAACCACACATTAGGATTTACTCCACATCTGTTTGGTTTGACGATAGGATTGCTTTTCTCACATCCCAATAATAAATAATCATGATTTTAACGAAGCTCAAAACACGGTGACGAAGTATTCCACCATGAATACAAAATACATGCTTCAACATATAATCAACTTCATTGCTAAAAGTATTACTGCACCAGTCATAAACTTCCATTCAAGAAGACAAGCAAATTGGGCTAATGAAAAACATAATTCCAGGAAATTATACTACGGAAATGAAAGAAAACCATCAACTTCTATTGATACTCACATTTCTCACATCTGCATCTTTAACATCAATATCCGTGGTCACCAAGATAAATTTCACCTTTGTATTAGTCAGATATCCATAACTGCAAACGACACGACAGATCAAAAATGAAAATCGCCCACTTTTCATTGTTGGATTATATAAAAATCAAATAATTTTTTTCCACATAATACAAATGCACTCACACTTTGTAATTTTCAATTGGATAAAGCAATCCCAAAAACGTCTCATTCAGCATTGGTCCAGATTTCTTAGGATTGTTCACTGCCATGAAAACACATTTCATCAGATTCCCCCCAAAACAAGGCAAACAATATAATATTTCAAGTTTCTCTAGATTAAGATTGTCCAATAAGCTATGTAGAACGGACACTTTTAATCGAAGACATGGCCGGTGTCTGACACCAAACACGAGAGAATACATTGAATTGTGTCATTTTCTCAAATTATTATCAATGTGGTGTCACTGATCGTGCTTCATAGCCCAACAGTAAGAGAAAAAAAATCCCAAATCCAACAAAAAAATATTGAAATTTTCTCTAAACTAAGGGTACAGAGATCTCAACAATTTGCAGCAACCAACAAATTAATAGATAAAACAAAGTTACCTAAATCTCGAAATAAAAAAACTAGTAATCAAAATGAGCATGATCGCATAGTGAACCTACCTCGTTCGTCGACGACATCGAGCGAGCAATGGACGATATGGTGGAGCTTGAGAGCGTCATCAGCCTCCGTGAAGCTCTGTATATACAATGGATTGTTCTGCAGCAATCGGAGAAATCAAACAGAAATTCAAGTTCAGATCGGAGATGAAAACGATGAAGTAAAGAACGGGAAAGTGACGGAGACTCACCTGGTGACCAACGACGGCGACGCAGACGATCATTTTCACCGGCGAAGTGTCGAGGGTCTACGTGGGTTTGGATGCACCCGCACGCACTGAATAGATTGAACGAAGGGAAAGGCTTGTGAAGTAGACAACGCGGACAGAGATGGTATATAATATTACGAAGGCTTACCTACGAAAATTCACGAACGCGTGTTAGGAACTCTAGATCTTACTCGCTTATTACAAAATTTTCACCACCTATTAACGATGACAAATCTCCGTCGAAAAAATTATGGGACACGAAAGATGAATTCTCCTGTTTCTTTATGGTTTGTTTTATTAAATATTAGATAAAAAATATAAACTATTTTTCTCTAGTCAAATGTCTAGAATTCACATTTTTTAATGTTAATTTAAAGGACCTATTTAAACTTAAAAAACTTATTTAACCAAGAATTTATCATTTTTCCTTCCACCAAAGACCTTTAAAATGTTTGCTTCTTTTCTAGAGTGACTTGTCAGTTGTCTAAATGCCTTTAACGTAACTTAATTATTTGTCTATAATTAAATGTCAAACAAAACAAATATTCGCACATTCATACATGACAAATCAACTCTCCACCAAGAAAAAGACTCTTGGCCACTATTAAGATAACATTAGAGTTGCATCAACCCAAATTGCCAGAATAAACAACTAATTATTTGTTATAAAATCACATTAACATAGATCAATATGCCAATGCCTTGAACGTTGATCAGGTTATGTATATTAATTAATTGATTAAAAAGAAGTTTAAGGTGGAACATTTTCTTATTGATTTAGAAGAACGAACAACCATTAAACATATGTTAAAACAAAAGTTAATTATTAGAACCATTAAAGTGCAAATTTGTCTTCAACTTTGTCCTTTTCCCTCCAAATTAAGACACCTACAGTATAAATCTGTTTTCTATGGAGGGGTATGTATTCATAAGCATAATTAACCACATTGTCAACATGGCCAGCACAATACTAGTTAGTCTAATCTCAATAGTCTTGTTTTGCATTACAGTAGCACAAGGAAGAAAAACACTTCACACAACCAATGTAATTTCAGCATCCTCTCTAGTTACCAATGATGATATCTGCAAGAGTATGGTAGAGACACAAGGGTATACATGTGAAGAACATAAGGTAAATAAATATTAATAGCATTTGACTATGAAGAGCCTTTTTCCAAATTTAATGAACCAATTATATATGCTAAAAAGTAAAAAAATAGACAAATTAAATTAAATATGGTGAACCAACAAACACAGAAATGTTTTTTTTAAGGACACATAAATGGTAATTAATAACTTAATATATCACATATTTTAATTAACATTAATTTTTTTTTTCCTAACGCACTCAGGTTACAACAGAGGATGGCTACATCTTGAGCTTGTTGAGATTGTCGGCAGGGCGGTCCGGTGAGAAAGCAAACAAGCCACCCGTGCTAATACAACATGGTCTCTTTTGTGTAAGTTGCGTTATAGATACATATACAAATTATTACAACATTGTATATGCAAGGTCAGTGTTATTGACACCTATGATTGATTTTAGGATGCTATAATATGGTTGTTCAATTCTCCAGAAGAATCATTAGGATTTATCTTAGCAGACAGTGGATTTGATGTGTGGCTTGTCAATGGTCGCGGCACAAAATATAGCACCATGCACACTTCATTAAGTCCTACTGACATGGTTCTTATACTTATGATATACATGTATTTCATTTTTTTCACAAGTTAGTAGACTTTTCTTTAATTGATTGTTGATTTATTTTTATAATGTATTAGGCTTATTGGGATTGGTCATGGGATGAATTAGCTAGTTATGATCTTCCTGCTTCAGTCCAGTATGTGTACAACAATACTGGTCAAAAAATGCACTACGTAGGTCATTCTCAGGTGAACACTCCTAACGATTTTTTTTATTTTTTATGTTTTTTAATTATTGTGTATATATGTATGTAACAATTAATGATGTAAATTTTTCAGGGAACATTAATAGCCTTTGCTGCTTTATCTCAAGGAAATCTTGTGAATATGTTGCGATCAACTGCATTACTTAGTCCAATTGCTCATATGAATCTAATTCCTTCAAAATTTACAAAACTTGCTGCTGACCTATTTTTAGCTGATGTATGTGAGAGACACATAATTATATTTAGTTAAATATTAATTAAAGAATATTATGAAAACATTTACATTATTTTTTTTTTGCATAACAGGATGCATATTGGTTAGGCCTCCGTGAATTCCTTCCTAATGTGTAAGAGAATAAATAACCCTTTCTTTTATTTATTTTTCTTTATCTTTCTTAATTATGTTTGAGTGCAAAAGAAAAGGATAAAACTAAAAACAAATATCTAACAGAAATAATATATCATATGTTTTTCTAATGAGCAGGGATGTTGGATCAAAGTTTCTGGATGGCATCTGCAAGACTCTAAACCTGAATTGCGCAAACCTAATGTCATTTTTCACAGGTGCTTTACATTTTTACTAATGATGAGAAAATTTCACTTAATTTTTATGTATCAAACTGATTATTACCATAACTATTTATTTTATTTTGGTATTTCTTAATTACTATTAAATTTTATAGGTCCAAATTGCTGCATAAATGCTTCTAGGATAGATATCTATCTTGATCATGAACCACAACCAACATCAACAAAGAACTTGATCCATTTTTCTCAAAGTAAGTCTACTAAGAATCAACAATGGATTTAATTTGTGTGGATATAAAACTATTTTTCACATACGTTCAATCACATCTCACTATGTAGATGCTATCATCATGGTTTTATTTGATTAGATGGATGTAAAAAAAATATATATAATGTTGCATATTGAAAAACAAATCTCAATATCATATAAATCTAATGCATTTCAGATTAGGACTAACGTTTTTTTTTTTTACTGACATGGCTCTTGTATCATGGAATATGAGTAGTGATCAGAACAGGAAAAATAGCAAAGTATGATTATGTTGATCAAGCACAAAATGTACAACACTATGGTCAACGAGTTCCTCCAACTTACGACCTGACCAAAATCCCGAATGATTTCCCACTTTTTCTCGGATATGGAGGGCAAGATATGCTATCTGATGTACAAGATGTGAAAGTTTTGCTCAATGACCTCGAAGATCATGATGCTAACAAGCTCGTGGCAGCGTTCAACCAAGATTATGCACATGCTGATTTTGTTATGGCTGTCAATGCTAAACAAGTGGTTTATGATCCCATGATAGCTTTTTTCAACGCTCATTGATTTTAGGGTTAAAGGTGTTTTACCCACTTGTAATATAGGTCATTTTCGGTTTTACACCTTATAAATTATTTTTTTTATCTACCCTTGTAAAATATTTTTGTTTTGATTTACCCCCTAATAGGTCATTCAAAAACCAGAATTTCTAAAAAAAAAAAAAAAAGGTTATTGAAAGA
>Ga0228710_1001692_pt1 | contig 33651 bp, 12 predicted proteins | sample MedpolnodulmetaG_FD_177995 | JGI IMG/M metagenome (GOLD analysis project Ga0228710, IMG submission 177995) | Root nodule microbial communities from Medicago polymorpha collected in Santa Monica, California, United States - pink nodules | ecosystem: Host-associated > Plants > Roots > Nodule... | reverse complement strand
TATATATATATAATATTTATTAGTTCCTAATGATATAAATTTCAATTAATCCACCCCAAGGTTTATGCTGCAATCATCAATTCCAAGGCTATCAACTTGAATCTTGACTCCATCTTCAGCCTTCTTACCAGCAACAATCTTCTCTTCAAACTCAAGGTTTTCAACAATGACCACATCATCATCTCTTATTATCTCATTGCTCATTGCTGGAATAAGATCATTATAACTAGAACTCTAGGACTTTGCATCATCTCGAATGTGTGGTGCCTATAGTACAGAAGTTAGAGGAATCAAACACCCGTTCATTAGATATACATGTAATATAATTTATGACGATTACACATATATAACGATAACATTAATTGTAAACTATTTAAAAACATAAAAAAGAATTTACGATCATAAAATGGTTGTCATTTACATAAGCTAAACACATGATTCAATTTCTTAGTGATGGTGCACCGAGTAAAGGGAAAAAGGTTTATGATTGGCCTATGATGATGGATAGAAGTTCTACCACATGCTTATATTTTCGTGCAATGAGAAAACCTATATCTAGCATGATCATATATTTATCCACTGATGCAACGCTAATACCATCAGGAGTAAGAGCATGTTTAACATGGTTGAAACGATTCTCAGTCTAAATCAATCAGAGATAAACATTCACTATCACTATCCAGCTATTTTAAAAGTTGAAGACGGATACTCTAATATTCATCAACAGACATAATTGTTAACCTGAATTTTATCTTGCGCATATTCGACAAGTGAAAGAGGATTCAAAGCTGCAAAATTCTCTAAGTCCATGATTGAAGTTGTTAAGTTTGACGGGAATTGGGAGTTTTCGACAGAAAATCTGTAACTCGAGAGACATTTATTGTGGAGAAACAAGTATTAAATGTTCAGACACGCGGAAGGCATGCAATTCTTGTCAAAGATGTTTAGTTCCTAGCAGTCTTAGTTTGCAGTTATTTTCCCTGGGTATAACTACCGTTGTTCCATCAGATATTGGTTGTCACGCACAACAACTTTTTGGTGCGCATGCTTTCACGAAGGACATTCGCTCTTGTTTTCAGGTGGTGTGGTTGTCATGTCTTTTGGTCATTTGGAAGTAGAGGAACTCGAGAATTTTCAACAACGTGTCTTCTAAGGATCAACTTCTCGATAGTATTTCACTTTTAATTTTCATTATTGCTAGTCTTTGTTGTCTCTTTGTATAGGTTATACAATTTTGTAATTGTTATTTTTGTCTTTACTGTGTTTCTTACTTTTGACGTTGTACACAGTTTCCCGTTAGGCACATCTTGTGTTTAATTGGTTTGGTTTTTAATATATTTTACATTTAGCTTCTTAAAAAAAATAAAAAAATTAGCATCCCTTATCCAGTTGAGTTTTTGAATTTTTCTCGGTAGGACCCTCGTGGAGCACCCTTGTGGATGCATGCATGTTAAACATTAACTTCCAAGGTGTTTGTAGCCTTCAAAGTCAAATGACACTTTCTCTTTCATTTGCTGACTTCAAACGTTCAAATTTTCCTCAGCTTATCTTAAACATGACTTCAGGGGTAATGGTTGCTCCAAGGTAATGAAGGTATTTGTTGACCTCAGTCTGATCTTTCACTGACTGATGCTGAGCCAGTTGGCTGCAATCCTTCCATTGGTTGATACGTGAGAGAGCAGCCCTGTGGGGTCAGCTTGGTAATTAATTGGAATTGGTTTTCTGTTAATTAAGTGACTTAATCAGTCACTGATGCAAGTTGCAACCTCATAGCTTTTAATGTTTGATCTTTCATCCATTTCCTCCTCCATTAATTCAGCCAAATTGGACTTAGTCATGACTCATAGTCTCTTCCAGCATTATTTTTTATCCTGAATTATTGATGATTAGTGATGGCATTGATTTGGAAACCTGAGACCGTGCTATAAAACCTTTAACAGGCCATCGTCCTCGCGCAACCACCTGAATTAGAACCACCGGGACCTCTCCTCTTGTCTGCTGGACGAAGATCAGGACTCCACATACGAGTACTATCATCATGAGATTAACCAATAGACTGCTGCAAAAATCTTCTATAAGGCCAAGCATGAGAACCGTCCTATTAGATGTGAGTTTAATTAGAGTTAGGGTAGGGTAACATCACTTTGATATTTTACAAGATCCTATCACATCTCTTTGACACCAAAGTCTCATTTAATTCAAATTTCTATATTTGTTCATTTCACTATTAATTTTGTTTTGTTTTAGGAAACATATACTACTATAAGTTTTTTTGTTTTTAAGGGACTACTATAAATTTGCTTACCAAATTATTTCCATAGGCACATTAATTTTGTTCTATTTTAGGAAAAACATATAATTTATTTGCAAACTACCGCCGAATATCTCATGTTCTATGCATCCTTCTATTTTTTCTTTCAAAAAAGAAATGTATCCTTCTATTTGTTTTGCAATAATGCTTAGATGTAGCGAAATACTTTATCCCAACGGCATCGCGAGTGATGTGTACTGTTTCTCTCTATGCCACGCGCTTTCTTTTATGTATCTGTATTCCAAAATCCTTCTCTGTTACTTTTTTGTATTTATTTATCTTCAACCTTACCCATTATTCTTCTCCCCACTATTCATCAAGTGAAGTATTCACTATAAACTCACTACAAAGCTCTCGTTTTTTCTCATATGGGTAATCTTATCATCCATCACCTATCTAACATTGTTAAATTAACCATGGGCATATTATAAAAAGCATTGATCACTGAAGATATATTACCCATATGAGATTACCCATATTGTGTGCAGGGGCGATCCACTGTGAAACATGGTGCGGCAGTTGTCACACCAAATTATTTCCCTTTTTTTTTTTTTCCTTCCATATATTCAGTGTCGGAGTTAGAAAAAAAAGTTAGGGTGGGCCACTAAAATTAACCGTTGAAAAATTATTTAAAGTCTCGCAAAATAGACCTATAATTGAATTATTTAAATTTTTTGGGTGGGCCACTACATCACTTTGCGAGAATTTAGATCAACCAAAACCTAAAACCGACATAAAATTGTATAAAATCTCGCAAAATAGATCTATAATCGTTGATTTTTTAATTTTTCCGGGTGGGCCGTGGCCCACCCCAACCCATGAAGGGCTCCGCCACTGCATATATTTGACTTAAATAATTATATATATAATATAAGTTGCTCACATATCACAAGTTTCTCTCTTGGCCTAGTGGTTTATGCTTGATAGATGATTTGCATGACCTGTGTTGTATCTAGCGTGTTGAATTTATAGTAAAAAGGCAATCGTGAAAATTCGTGAAAAAACCTCTCGAGAGGTATAGCATCACTCTTTGTTTTGGTGAACACTTTCACATATCATAAAGTTTTGTTGGGTATAATCAAGCATCAAATCATTTAATGGTACATATATATTAAATTTTTTATAAACATTTAAATTTACTTAAAACCATTTAATGGTACATCATTTTTACCTTTACATATTTTTAAGTAAATTTATATAGTTACAAATAGGTTAATTTTTAAGTAGTATTAAATGATTTTAAGTAAATTTAAGTATTTGTCAAATAAAATAAATTTCATATTCTTAAAAATAATTAAAAATAGGTTAATTTTGGCTCATAAATATTTTGTTTGGAATGCAAAGGGGTCGAAAATAGAAAACCTACAAGCTACTAGATGAGGAAATTAAAGGAGACACCTCAAGAACCGCTAAAACATGATGAAACACCTCGATAGATATCCACCGATAATCCAAATAATCAAGAAAACGACTAATCCTCCGCATGATGCCGCTTCCCATAAAACTTTCCAACTTCACCATTGTTGATACTATGAGCGACCACATTCAAATCCATTTGCACAAACAAAATTCCGCCATATAAACAGTAGTCTTCAAAAAAATTTTGCCAAACGGCACATCTAAACTCAATTATCATCCATTATCAATCCTGCAGAACCTACAAGCTCGCGAGGAATTTCATTTACATGGGGATTAACGAATTTCCATTTTTAAAATATTGATCTTGTTGAGTTAATAACTTAGAGGTATTTGTTGCCTTCAAAGTCAAACGACACTTTCTCTTTCATTTACTCTCACTTCAAATGTTCAACTTTTCTTTAGCTTCACCAGTGCCAATTTGGATAAAAAAAAAGGTAATGGTTGCTCTAAGGGGATTTGGATCCCCTCATGTTCAGTCTCCGACGCCGTTCATCCTGTTTTAATTTCAGGGGAAATGATAGTTTTAGCGAAGAAGTAGATAACGAATGACATCACGGTGTTGTTTTTCATATTACCCGGATTTGCCCCTTTCTATTTTATTAGCCATGATTTCAATCAAGTGGAAAATCCAACGGTGTGAAATTATTCGGGAAACATTCGGGACACTTTTTGTCGCTAGATATAGCAATGATGTTAATTTCAGTCATTCACTAGCTTTTTTTCTCTATCTTCTATACTATTATTCTTTCATTCATATATCAATCAACCGTTGAATTGGAAAAGGAGAGATGATTGAAGCAAAAGGGTTGGAGAGGATCCACCTGTATGCTCCAAGGTATTGGTTGACTTCATTCAGCTCTTCCACATATGCTGAGTTGGTTGGCTGCACTCCTTTCCATTGGTTGATACGTGAGTAGCCTTGTGGGGTCAGCTTGGTAATTAATTGGATTGGTTTTCTGTTAAGAGACTTATTGCTGTAACCTCATAGCTTTTAATGTTTGATCTATCATCTAATATGCTCCTCCATTGATTCAACCGATTTGGACTTAGTCATCGCCTGCATTAGTTCAGCCAATTTGGACTTAGTCACAGCCCTCTGCCAGTGGCTTTCGAACTCATGTCAATGAGTTCAATTAATACGAATTGGACTAACATGCCGTAACATGTAACCTCGTGCATTTACGTTCACAAGGAGTTGTTTCATTCGGAGCATAGTAGATATTAGGGCTCCACCATATAGTAAATATAGTAAGGTCCTTGGTTGAGCACCATGCATGTTAAATATAAGTACTCCAAGATAATTGCTGACTTCAAACGACACTTCTTCTTTCATTTGTTGTCTTCAAAGGTACCACTTTTCCTTAGTTTATCTTAAACATGAACTCCAAGGACATCCTCTATGTAGTAACTTTTCTAGCACTCTTCTCATGTATCTTCGCCTCATTCGACCCACAAAATCTCTTTTCACCAGTTCACATTGCTGGATCAAAGGACAGCCTCCATGCTGCTCGGTTACTCCACATCACTAGAGCCGTCGGGCCAGAGAGTCTTGTTTTTGATAGTCGCGGTGAGGGTCCGTACACCGGCGTGGCGGATGGTCGGATTTTGAAGTGGGAAGGGAAGGAAAGTGGTTGGACTGAATTTGCTGTCACGAGTTCTAATAGGTAATAGTAATACGCATTTGGTGTTTTCCACGTTTCAAAATTCTTTCTTAATTATTAGTGTTTTTTTGGTAGCACAATTTATTGTTGTTTACTTTTGTAGCTTATTGGTGAGACTTAAACTGGGCATATATATATTTGTCCCCGAAAGTGATTTTTATCTGTGGTGTCTGAAGTTTGAACCTCGGACCTTGTATATATTATGTATTATCTTTGCTAATTGAGCTATAAGCTTGGGACAACTACATGCACATTTGATATGTGGGGTGAATGTTTAAACCTGCAATTCATCGACCACTTCTTCATATTTAATGTTTGTTAGATTTGTTGCTAAACTAAGTAAAAATAAAAACTAAAAACGGTAATGACTTGGTTTGTAGGTGCTAAGTAAGTCTTTTAAGCATGTGGTCTTAAAAACTGGTTTTTCCATATAACAAAACCTAAGTAAGTCTTTTAAGCATGTGGTCTTAAAAACTGGTTTTTCCATATAGAAAAGTTTTGTTGCGAAATATATTAACCCTTAAATATATCTATACATATAGGTCATTGATTAATTATTATGTTCACCTTTAATTTTACTTTTTACTTCAGATTTTACATGTCTTATTTTAAGAGTGTGTTTGAATGCTGGAATGTTTTAAAGTAATGTAATTTTTTGTGAGAATTAAAAATGGTAGCTAAATTTCATTCTGTAAATGATTAATTTGAACAACTTTTAAAATAATGAAAATTTATGATGCATTTTGTCCAAGTTAAATTAAGGAAATTTCAAATGATTTCTAAAAGTTATGAATTTAAAAAAGAATTCCTTCTATAATTATCAAATTTCGTATGTTGTCCCATTTTTTAAAATTTTCAAATTAACCCCTATAAATTTATCAAAAGCGCAAGTTGCCCCATCAAAATTTTAAATTGCAAATTGACTTCTCAGTATTTCAAAATCGCATATTAGCCCCTCAAACTTTTTGAAATTTGCAAATTAATTAATCTCTACTTTTCAATTTTCAAATTTGGCAATTTTTAATTTGCAAAAGTAGTCAAAAAAAAAGTTAACAATGAAATATTTTATTACTTTGTCTGAACAAAAATATTTAAAAATGAAGACAAATTAATTGAATCATTTGAATTGACTAAAATTCTAAATTCTCTAAATTTTCCAATCACATAATCCAAACACACTCTAAAAGTTAGGGACAATTGTCCACAAGTTTTAGCTCACTCGTAAACATACCGAAATTACTAGGCCGGACGTCGTGATCGGAGCTCGAACTCTGACGGCTCCTCCACTTGTGTGTTTAAGTTTCCAATGACTGGTGTCATTTCGTCTATCTACCTAAAAAAAGAGATATAAGGCATGGTTTTGCATGATAGCCATCTAAAGACATACCTGATGTTTGGATAAACAAGTTGATTAAGTGCTTATAACACAAACACTTATGATATGTGTTTGCGTATAAGTTATTTCCACAACAAAATATATATTAAATAAAGTCAAATTGTTTTCATATAAACTATCGTTTTCATAAGCTACTGTGGACCGTTTGTGAAAATAACCTAAAAAGAGCTTATGAAACATGTCATAAGTTGTTTTTCTAAGCTCTCCCATTGCAAGTATTTACAACAAAAGATAAACATAAATTAGTCAATCTAAACGGGCCCTTATTCTACAAGGCAAGAGGGATGAAAAGTTATTGAAAACAAAAAAGTGAACATGCAATCTCTGCCTTTAGTTTCAAACGGTTTCAGCATTGTTTGTGAATGCAAGCAAGCATGGAGACCTAACTTTCTATCTGTTTTAAGACATTGATAAACTTGCGAATTTTGCAAGAATGTTTCACTTATTAGTTGTTATAGCAAATATTCTAATCAAATAATGATAAACAATCTCAATTAATGGCTATTTTTTCCCGAGGATATGTACAACAAGGTTATATGCTGATTATTTATTTAAATGTCATCTAACTCATACTTATATTTGCATTTTCTTATGAATTTAATGAGATTAGTTGTATGATTTTCAAGGTCAGGTTGTGTGCGTCCATTCGCACCAGAGTTGGAGCATATTTGTGGGAGGCCACTAGGACTAAGGTTTGATAAGAAAAATGGAGATTTGTACATTGCTGATGCCTACCTTGGCCTCAATGTAGTAGGACCTACTGGGGGTTTAGCCACTCAACTAGCAATAGAAGCTGAAGATCATCCCTTTCGCTTCACCAATGACTTGGACGTCAATGATGATGAAGGTGTTATTTACTTCACTGATTCAAGCACAGTCTATCAGAGAAGGTAAGTTCAACACTAAACCTTACCTCCTTTTCTACAATCAACTCTACTTGCATTTTGTAGAACAACATTGCTATTGATTACGAACAATATTTTTTACGAAATATGCATGAAAAGGTGCAAAGTTGTTATTCGTACACTTCAACATATTTTTAAGGGTCTAATTGGAAGTTTGGAGGAAAGGACTTTGAGGAAGGGAAGTAGAGAGAAAAAATATAGAAATCTGATCCGTTTTTAAGTGTGTTGTTGCCTTGTTGCATATAAGGATAAATGAATGCTTATAAATAGTATACTTTTTATTTTTCAAGTACTACTAATTGAAGATTTATCTCAATTATTTAAAACTCTTCAAAATCCTTGTGAAATACAATTTTTTTAGTTTCCTTAAATTAACAGGATTTTGTATTATCAAAAAAAATAATTATCTCAAAGTCGCCCATTCCTTTCAATTACTTCTTCTTTTTTCTTAAGTCATCCCCTTCTCTTCCCTCTTAAACTCTTGAACAGACTCTAAATATTTAGTATCTCTTTTATAAAGCTAAACATAACATCACACAAATAATGTTTGAGAAAGCAATGTAAATCCATAATATGCCATATAAAAAGAATGAGTGATGGAATGATTAATATGTTGGTCACTTTTGTTTGCAGGCAAAATATTCTTGTACTTCTCAGTGGAGACACAACTGGGAGACTAATGAAATATGATAAGTCAACAAAAGAAGTGAAGGTCTTATTAAGAAGTCTTGCTTTTCCTAATGGTGTTGCTTTAAGCAAAGATGGTTCATTTCTTCTGGTAGCTGAAACCTCGAACTGTAGAATTCTTCGTCTTTGGCTTCATGGACCAAAAGCTGGCAAAGTCAATACTTTTGCTGATCTTCCAGGTTTTCCGGACAATATAAGGAGAAATTCAAATGGACAGTTTTGGGTTGCTTTACATTCAGCAGCTATAAAGCTGAGTGGTGAAGGGAGAATATTAGAAATCTTGGAAGATTGGCAAGGGAAGACCATGAAGAACATCAGTGAAGTGGAAGAGATAGGTGGAAAACTTTGGATTGCATCAGTGGAAATGCCTTATATTGGTGTTTATAGTTTAGGATTATAATTCTTGAACACCTGACCCATTTGGGGTTGGCATAGTGGTTGACTTGGGATCTTGAAGTGTGCTCTTCTTAAGATCTCAGGTTTGATTCTCTCTTGTGTCAATTTTGATGGACAAGTCCATATAGAGCCTTGCTCTAGCTTTAAATGGGGCCCTCATAAATAGGTGGTGGAATTGATCCCCTCAAATTAGTCGGTCCTTAAATCAGATACCGAATTTTCAATAAAGTAAAATAAAATTCTTGAACACATAAAACCATTATACCACTAAAGAGAGAAAGAAACAAATGGAGTAAAATGTTATATGTGATAAGTTGTTGAATGTATGAAAAATAAAAGGTGTACAAGTATAATTGTTATTTATGAAAAATAAGACGTGTACAAATGGACTTGCTCAATAGTCTATGAAAATGCAATACCTTATACTAGTATTTACTTGTGCCATACACGGGACATCTCTTAACTTAAATATTATTCATCTGTTTATTTTAAGGAAAATTTTATGGTGAAGTCATGAAAATGACTTTTCTGATGAAGTTAACACTATAACATCAAAAGTGTAGTGAGTAACACCTCACTGTTTGTACAGTGACATCAAAAGTTCAGTCCATATAGTATCATCAATTCATCAGATTAACAAGACTACACTTAATCTAATTTTATCATACCTTGTTTTAAGTGTAACACCTCATAAAGTGTAACACTTAAGACTATCACATAATATCATCAAATCTGTTTGCATGTTAAAGATGCCAACGATAAAATAGTACATGTAAGTCCAAGATGTTGCAAGCATTACTAGATGAATTACTATTGATCATTAATCAGTAATCAACAATTTAAAAATGAATCAAACATTAAAATCAAAATTAACTTTTTCAAAAAAGTCAGTTTTCTGACTACACCGTAAAAGCTCCCATTTATTTTCCTATATGACATGACATTCAGCAAAGCTCCTCTTCTTTTGAAACACTCTTTTATTTTTCACCAATGATGATACCTATTATTCTTATGGATTAAGATCCCGTAATTTGAGATTCTCAGGTCATTTATTAGCATAATGTATGATAAATATACAAACAGAAAAGCACATGAGCACAACTGTACCGTACAAAACTAATCATGTTATTGCAAATAGATATGATATAATGACATACTGAGTCATAACTCACAAAGTATTTTATACATAATAATTACGAACAGAAATTGTAGTACTAAAAATCATTATGATTGTTTATCTTTACTGGACAACAGCCAAAAAACTAGTAGTTGTTTTGTTGCTCTCTTTGTTTTAAATGGTAGGAAGGACAATTGGTGACACAAAAGCTGCCTAAATATATATCATGTCTCATCAACCACCAGTTAGTTATATCAATTTCTTCTCAAGTGCTCATTCAATCAACTTATTATTTAGAAACTAATTAAGTTCCTTTTCAAGTCAGGACAACCCAAAAAATATTGCAGTATTCCACAAAGCAGGTCTATGTATATTAAGGAAAGGTTTTAAACTGAGTTCTGCAAATCTTTAACTAGTTATGTTTACATCCAATCCAATGGAGCACGGATACTTCAGATCAAAGGCGTGTTCGTATCCAACAGATGTCGATACATGTGATTGCATTTAATCACTTCTATTTTCGTAAATTATTACTAGTGTCTGCATATTAGTGTTAGTGTTGTATCCGTATGTGGTTACTGTCATTTTTTAAATGCCTTAGCTTGAGGTATAGAAATGATCTGAAGAGTTTCAGAAGGCCATAATTAAAATGAAGTAATATTTATGTACTAGGACGTTGAACAAATTAATACTCTGCACATTTAAAAGCTTTATTATACACATACACAAATATATATATATATATATATATACACATATAGATATATTCCCTTCAACCAAAGTGTAATATTTGATCAACAAAAGAAAAAGTTGAAGGTGTAATATATCATCCAGCTGGCTATTAGTACGGACAGACAGCAATCAGAGAGGTAGAACAAGACATAAAAGAAATCATATAATGCCTAACCTGCAAAACATCTTCAAAAAAATAGAAAATGAAAGTAAAGAAAATTATGAACACAGTATATCTTCAAAGAGTTCCTTTCCTTTCATCAGGGAAGACATATCTTGGACATAAGAATCTATGGAGCTGGGGCACAGGTAAAGCATTTTTTGAATCATAAAGTGTAGCTATTTTTAAAATCACAAGTTATTCTGTCAAAGGAAGGTAACTCATAAACAATATTACTTACTCATTTCAAGAATAACATGGAACTAGCTTGCATATGTGTGTGTATGTTCAATTTGGGATAATATCTGAAATGGTTATATATATTATGTCAGAGAAATTAAGTATCTGAAGATGAACTTTGCAGGGAGCATAAAGCTGCCGGCCACATCATCACCATAGTTTTCTAATTTTATATTATATGAAACCAAATCTGAGGTTAACTTAGCTTTAACCCTACCTCAAAGGAAAACTAGATCATGGTACTTTTTTTTTTTGGATCAGTACTAGATCATGTGCTTCATAATTTTGTTTTCTTATGATGGTAAGCATATACAAATAAATTAACTTGTTATCCTTATATAAAACCCTAAGAATGGAGCCAGAAAGAAACCATTTAATCAAATAATCTTCACTGTAAATGTCAGAAATATCAGCTTAATTACTTATATGAAACTTTGATGTGAATTACCTATATAATTGCCTAAAAAAAATGTTATCAGCACAATAAATCTATAAGGACAGGATTATAATTTAGAAGCTTACCACTCAGAGATTCTGACTTGAGCATGAAAGTCTATCAAGAATCATATTGAAACAGAAAATGTTTTTAAGAAAAACGGATCCAAGATCCATAAATAGGAAACTGTATAAATTAAGATAGATCGGCTGAAATCATCTATTGCTGATGCAGCATCATCAAGATTCTCAATAACAAAAAACTCCACTCAGTGTGATTAATTACACCAATTAAAGAATTTGTATGTGAATCTTGATGCTGCTGCACCTGCAAACAACGACTATATATATGATGGGTTCATGCTTGCATAGCAACCTGTTGTTTTTGTGTATATATAGAGTTCTGAGTCTAATTGATTCGGTGAATGAACAACATAATTGGCATAACCAAACCCTCAGTGACACTTTGCTATTTATAATTGTGAATAACATCTTAGGGAACCCTAACAGAATATACTCTTTCCACAACCTATGAAAAAATTCTATGAGTGTGTGTTTGTAGCACGATGGATGGATGAATCTTTAGTGGTGTGTGCACCATGTATTTATACTACATTTACCATATTATCTTTTTTAAAAAATTTATAGTTTTTTTTTTTAAGAATAGCATATTTATTTGTAAATAAGTTAATTTGGTGATTTGATAATGGTGTGATATAAAGATTGCCAATAATTACAGCCCTATCTTATCTCATGGGTGGTGGGACATATAAATATTTGAAAGAAAAATCCGACTACTAAAAATTGGGTTGAGTAATTTATATACATTTTAAAAAAATAATAATAATAGTTGATATATTACATGTGCATACATAATTTATCAAGAATTTGTTCTCTCCAAAAAAATATAATTTGTTGATTTTATTAAAAAAATTATAAAAAAAAGGTAGACACTACTATCATACACCAAAAAAAAAAATATGCAATGCTAAAACTTTTGAAAAGAGAGATTTTCAGGTGGTCCAATCCATTTAAAGATTCTCAGTTTACACAACCATAAATTTACTCAAGATTTGTTTTATGGGTCATGCTAACACGTGTCCTAAGGGCACATGTTAAGTTTTCTATAAAAAGAAAATATTTATTGCTAAAAATTAAATTTCAATTTTTTTTGAAATAAATTGGCACAATTTCTAATGTAAATTTTCTATTTTTGGTACTTTAATATGTGCCCTAAGGGCACATCTCTTCTGGAGGAGTGTTATTTGAACAATCAATTTGATGACAACTTATTTGACAACCATAATTTACAAAGAAAAAGTAGTATTGGCACGGAAACCATAGCAATAGAGAGATAAGTGAAAAATAATGTGAATATGAGAGAGAAAGTTGTCACCAAATGGATGTTCAAATATCATTTCTCTATAAGAAAATGGTCTTTCTAACAAGTGTCTTAAAACAAGTGTCAGTTAAGGCAACGGTTAAAGATTCAAAAAAAATAAACAATTGATAATTTTCATGTAGAAAAATTATTTTTTTATGTTTTAATGAGTTGAATGCACAAACCCAAGATAAAATTTTCATTTTAAGCTTTCTTATAGGGCACTTGTTAACATTTTCCATAAGAAAACGATTTTCATTAAAAAGAGAACAAGGGATAGGTCTATGACCCATTGGCACTTGTTAGCATTTTCCATAAGAAAACGATTTTCATTAAAAAGAGAACAAGGGATAGGTCTCTAACCCATTACAACATACTACTCTGGTTTCAAATATAAACAAAAAAGTTTTCATATTTAAAGTCCAAAATTAAGCAAGATTTACTTAATTTGACCATATTTAATGTTATTATTCTCAAAATATGCTTCAATTAAACAAAGTTCCCATGAAAAAATAAATGAAATGAAAGTGTAGATTGAAAAATACAATTATATATTTATGTTGAAAAATACAATTATATACAAAAAAATATCTTTTAAAAGAATTATTTTGTTTAAAAATTGATTTTTATGTTGAAAATGAAAAAGCAATTTTGATTTGCTTTTGAAAGAATATATTAGTTCCTTAAAAAAAAATAGAATATATTAGTTTTTAGGCTTATCTAACCATTTAAAACAAAAATATAGTAATTTATGCTTTTTTTTTTTATAAATATCTGAAATATAATCTCTAAATTATTTATATTAAAATCATTTTTATTTTAATTTATGATAAATGAGTCCTAAATCAGGTTAACCATTGTATTAAATATGTACGAAGTTGGTTTCTTTTACTCATACTACATAGGTAGGTATTAAATCTGCCTCAAACAACCCAAGGGATTAGCAACAATACCACCAAGCTCAAAATGGATAAAACTGCCATTTCTTTGGATTTATGGGTACTTTCGTTTTTTGGAATATAATTTAGCCGTCCTTAGGATAAGACTATCATCCTTATTTCATAAATGATATTTTGTCGGATCTTTCATAGGGAGTATTTGTTTACCTATTTGGTTTTCTTATAATGGATATTACTAGCCTTGCTTTTTTTCTTTTTTTTGGTACAACCTTGCTTTATTTGTGTGGTTTTGTCTTTTGTACTTAGACTTTAGTCCTCTCATCTTTTAGTTTTTCCCTTTTTCTATGCTACAATTTAATTGTTTACAATTCAGTTAAGGTTCAATGTTCTATGTTTGAAGTTAAATTTTAAATTTTAATTTTTGGAAACTTGTTTGCGTAAATAGTATTTAGGATAAATAAGGTTTTACCTCTGGTAATACATGTCATTTTCGAGTTTACACCCTATAATTTTTTTTTTTATTTACCTCCTGTAAAAAAAATCTTCAAAATATCCCCTATTAGGCTATTCAAAAACAAAAATTTATGGAAAAAATTTGATTTTTGAATGGCCTATTAGGAGGGTTTTTAAGAATTCTTTTTTGTAGTGGGGTATAAACTCGCAAATGACTTATATTCCAGGAGGTAAAACACTATTAATTATTAATTTTTTAAAACTTATAATTTTTTCATGATTTTTTTTTTTGTATTCAGTTACACCGTTTATCTCACGATTATTCAGTTTCACAAAACTTTATTTAAAAGTGATTTGAAGAACTATAAAAATAAACATTGGTGATTGTTTAATCTATCATTTCTTATCTTCAACAATAAAATTTTAAAAAATAAACATTTCTATCACTTTTTAACAAAATTGAACCATATGGAACTAAAACTTAGAAAAAAAATTTATATTATCAAAGGTATGCTCTTGCATACTTTTTTGCTTGGAAAAAGAAACTAGATGCAACTGCAGTTGAATCTCTTTAGTACTTTAGGGATGAAGAAACTAGTTTTTCGAAGATGCCAAAGAAACTTAGATTAAAATACTTCTTTTAAGCACAAGATGTGCGTCAAAAGGATTAGAAAAATACAATGTATGTAAAAAATTTAAACAATATGACTAATTAATTACTTTGACCGTGACCCAAAAAACGGCAATTTTCTATAGGTTTATGGTGGCTTGCTACGGGTTGAGTATTTGACAATAAAGAAATGATAGGATCTTTAATAATAATGTAAAATTTAGGGGTATTTGCGATGCGGTTTAGTTCAGTTTTAAGGTTAAAAATCATTTGAACCGTAAGATAAAAATCCATGCGGTTTGGTTTGGTTCGGTTGACTTTTAAAATACAATTGAACCAAATCAAACCAATGCGGTTTGGGTTAGATCAGTTGGTTCAGTTTTGTGGAGACAATACAATTTGTTGTTTCCGACTTTAAAATTAAGTTAAAAAGTTAAAACACAACATATTTTCATTAATGTTTCCAACAATGTTTTAAATTTCATCCAACATTACAATTTTATTTTTATCCAACAATGTTCGCAACTACATAGATCGATTAAAAACGTGGACAAAAAGTAATCTTATTTTGTAAAAAATGCAAAAAACTAATATTTTATCATTATCTAAAAGTTCAAGTAACACATAAACACATTTTTGAAATAAAAAAATAAAGAAGAAACTTAACAAGAGAAAATATATTTCATTCTATAAAATTTTCTATTGAGTTTATTTGAGTATCGGTCTAGGTAACATATGTTTAATTAATGATTTTTTTATTATGCGGTTTGGTTTAGATTTGATCGGTTGGTAAGATAAAAATCACAAATCGAACCAAACCATACGGTTGAGTAAAAAATGATTCGAATATATCCGAATTAAATGCAGTTTTTTGTGGTTTTGGTTAGGGTTGGTTCGGTTTGCGGTTTTTCTATTGGATTGGTTCGGTTTTGAACACCCCTAGTAAAATATATGTTGGAAAAGGTCAAGTATTTATCGTCATGGTGGTTGAAGAATATGTTGTAAATGTTTCTTTTGGGTTATTTAGGTGGTTGCAGCGGCGTCTTTTAGATTGCTTGGAATCTAAAGGATGGTGGTTATGTGTTTTTACTTTGTTTCTTCCTTTTGCTCTTTCTTTGCACATTTTACGCTAAGAAGATCATCTTTTGTTGTTTAATATAAGTTTTATTCATAAAAAAAAATGGTTAATTAAATATTTTGCAGCTAGATCTAGTCAAAGAATTCAAACAAACCAATCTCGTTTGTTTTCCCTTGGTCAGAAAATAAAATTAAAATTAATAATAATATATAAATGGAAATAAAAAGAAAGAAATTCTAGCTATAAACAATTAATTTCTCTGTTTTTTTTTTAAGACTAAAATTTTGGTGCTCTTCTTTTCAAATAGGTGGCCCGCTGGCCACGTGAATATTGTACGGAAAATGCTTTCAAAAATAAACGTCAACCAACGGAAAACAAAAGCAACCAACCACCCAAATGAAACATTCACAAATTAAAAATAAAAAGAAAGTTCCCATTTGTGAGATGGGTTTATATATGCAGTTTTTGAAAAGAATTATCATTGATTAAAATTTAGAATAAGTAGATGATGGTAAGAAAGACTTTATAACTCAAAATGTACTTAAAAAAATGTACATTTACTCTCCTTCAGAGATATTGTAGAGTTTAACTCCAAAAATTCGATGTTAAGAAATATTATTTTGATTTAGATTTTCTTTTATGAAGTTGATTTAATGGTTGGATGAAGGAGTAAATGAGATTGGAATTATGGAGAATAGGTGTTCGATCTAGGCCCAACATAATCCTAATAATATCAACATTTGTTATTGTTTTGAAAAGAAGTATCTCATAAAAAAAAAATATTGTAATAGTAAAAGATTTTTTTAAAGAATATTGTAATAGTAAAAGGTGTGAACATAAAATGTTGTGAATAGAATAAGGGTCTGACTACTTCGGTGCATGTTACTTATTTATTAAGCTGTATAAATAAATAGGGTTCATATAATGTGGACCTCTCCAAATTTCTTACCATATAACTTAATTTTCAACATTGAAACAAGAATTTTTACTTAATAAAAAACTATGGTGTTGTGCTTTCGACGTTAAAAAAACATTGCTACCCATATTCAACGGGAATGAGAAATTGAATCTCATCCCCGTCCCCGACGGGTTCAGGTATCCCCGCCCCATCCCCGTCCCCGCATTAATAAAAAAATAAAAATAAAAATAGAAGTTTTTTTGCATCCCGAAGAGTAACGTTGTAATACATTATCCAACAATATATTCACTTTAACCTTTGTTAGACGGAATGATTTAGTTTATCCTTTAAATATCAATGGTAGTTTTTATTAACGTAACAATTATCAAACAAGATAACATGACATAACAACATAAAGTAATTTTTTACATTTGAGACGGGTTTGGGTATGGGTTCGAGGTGGATACTTATATACCTGTTACCCGTCCCATACCCGTGTTTTGAAATCGGGAAAAACCCATACTAATACCCAAACTCAGTCAAAACGGAAAAAATCCAACAAATTTGGTTTGGTTCGGGCGGGTAACCGTGGGTATGCGTTTTCTTGACATGCCTACCCATCATATGAGGATTTTTTTTTGAAGAAATATGACAAAAAAATGTAACAACAGTAAGTAAAACACAACAAAGTAATTAAAGAAAAGATTTTATTAAAAAAAATATTGATTAATAGGAGAGAGATAGAGGGAAAAAAAACCATATTTCAAAAAAAGAATAATAAATAGGACAACTTATGTTGACAAATATGGTGCATTTATTGGAGCTTAAACTATGCAATGTTGCATAGGTGGTTAGAAAAACCCTTCATTTATTAGTATGTAATATTACAAATATATTATATTTTTTTTAGGGTCATGCTAACCGATGCCCCCGGGGCACTGGTTAAGCATATAAAAAAGGAATTTATTACCATAAAAGGAAACTTTGTTGACTTATTTATAGATTAATTACACAGTTTTCAATGCAATAATTACTATATAATTTCCCTTTTTAGTATCCTTAACCAGTGCCCTGGGGGCACCGGTTAGCATTTCCCTTTTTTTTATACTTGATTCACTTGTAAAATTAATGCTAGTTTTGTCTTTGAATATAAAGTTGATTTAATGGTTATGCAATGTTGCATAGGTTAGAAAAACCCTTAATTTATTATTATGTAATATTAAAAATATATTATATATTTTTTTATATTTGATTCACTTGTAAAATTAATGATAGTTTTGTCTTTGGATATAAAGTTGATTTAATGGTTGGATGAAAGAATTAATGAGTTGAGCAATAAACAGATTAGGTATTCAATCTCGTCCCAACACAATCCTAACAATATTAAGATCCGTTGTTTTTTAAAACTATTTATGTCTCTATCCGTTTTAAATTATATATCTTTCTAGCAAAATTTATTTGTTCTAAATTATATGTCATTTTACAATATCAACGAATCATTAATGCTTATTTTTCTATTATGTTATTTACTATTTATTATTTTATTTTTTTTAAATTTTTTAATTTATGTTTTCCATACCAATAATGAATGACATTTTTGTAAAGTAAATTACAATTGCTCTTTTTTAATACAACATTAATTACATTTCTCAATCTAAATAGTTTTTTAAAGTAATATATAATTTAAAACGGAACGGTAGGAGTATCTCATAAAAAATGTGAGTGTAATAGCAAATGATATGAATATAAGTTAATGTGAATAAAATAAGGGTTTGATTACTTGAGTCTTCAATGGAAGGCGAACTCTTACTTGATTGGCTTTCAAAACATGAGAATGGATTTCATTTTAGTTTATTTAGAAGAAAAATTAAAGTATGGTTGATTTTCAAAGTATGATTGCTCATGACTCAATAATATGGTCAATTTTATTAGATTAAAAAAGAAAAGAACATGTTCAATTCATAAAGAAATTGTTCTCACTTCTTCTCTTTGTGCATTGAACACGGAACCAACAGAGAGTGGGTCTAATCCTGTTTGTTGCCACTGAATCGGGTTCTCTGCTACCAATATTTTTTCCCCGCAATTCCTATTATTTATTATACAGGAAAATTAGTTACTCTTGACTTGAGAGGAAAAAATTAACATGGAAGTAACTTAAATAAAAAACCATAAACGTATAGAAAGGTAATGGGTGACCGACTTTGAATGGTATGATTTTCAAAGTCTTTGAAGACTAATTCATTTCTACGTGCTCTATTTTCAATTCAAGAACTAGAAGAGATTGTGTGGAGTTGTGATGGCAATAAGAGCCCAAAAGAGTTTAATTTTAATGATTTCATAAAATTCTACTAGGATATAGTAAAAAATTTGAAGTGGTTGAATTTGTCCAAAAGTTTCATGAAACTGTCATTTGCCTAAAATTGAAAAGATGGGTAAAATGGTATTCGGCAAGGGTAATGACTCAATTCTCATTTTACAATATTGTTATGAAACTCTCATCCAACTTTGATGTTTGTGGAACTACCAGAGTGGTTGGAAATAAGTAAAGGTCGATGTCTAGATAATGTTTTAAGTAAGGTTTTAGGATTGATCAGTTTTGTCATGAAGATAGTACAAGGTGGAGAGAGCAATAAGGTGGTTGATGATTAAATTCACATCACCATTGATTTGAAGACAAGGTGTAGAATGATTGAGATATGCCTTGAAATCTCATGTTAAAAGATGGAGAAATTTGATGGTATTTTGTCTTATGTGTTAGGCGCATAGATTATTGCAATAGACACAACTATTTTAGAGTTTTACGATGGGTTGTGAGTGGCGCTAGGCGCAGGCTGCACGAGACATAAGGACCAATACGATATGTGGTATTGGTTGTTAAGTCATGTGCTAGGCGCATGGGAGGGTGCGTAGACACACAATGCATTGCATGGTTTCGCTTCTTTTTTTCCGGCTTTTGGTGTGTATAAAATGCCAAAACTTATATTTTGTTGGGTAATCTCATCGAATCATAAGAGGAGGCTTTTAGAAAAGGTATATGTTAAGGTTTGATGCCTTTTGGGATGAATTCAAGGCTTGAGAAACACATGGGAATCAAATGAGTGTGAGAGATTTGTGTGCAACTAGGGTGAATCTTGAGAGACCATAATATAATGCATTTTGGAGAGATTCTATAGCTGGAAAATAATTTGTAAACATCTTGGGAGAGTGAAAATCATTAAGTGATTGTAAGAGGTAAATGAGAGAATTTTAGGGGATGTTTTTGGAGAATATTTAGTGCTAAATTTTTGGTATCTTTTGTAACTCTTGATCAAGGAAAGTGAGTAGAAAAATGGTAGAGAATAGGTTTGTTTTTTAATAGTTTGTCGAGGCTAAGTTTCTTGTAACTATGATCTCGTTGTAACGACTATTTGATTGTGGACCCAGATTTGTTATTATTGTTGCTTGAATTTTTTGGTTATTGATTGTTATTGATAGATGTAGGGGTGTTCAAAACCGAACCAACCCAATAGAAAAACCGCAAACCGAACTAACCCAAACCGAAACCGCAAAAAACCGCATTTGGTTCGGATGTAATCAGATCATTTTCTTGCTCAACCGCATGGTTTGGTTTGGTTTGGTTTGCAGTTTTCATTTTACCAACCGAACCAAACCAAACCAAACTGCAACATAAGAAAAATGTTACTCCCTCCGTCCCTTATTAGATGACCTGTTTGACAATTTGCACTTTTGACCTGACATACTTTGACTATATTTTTCTACTAATATTCAAAGATAAATAATATCATATAAGATGTTGTTGGATTCGTCTCGATTAATATTTTCAAAATATTAAATTTTCATAATTTTTTCAAATAGATAATTAAAGATATTAAAGATCAAAGATATGCATTGATATGTGTGTCTGAGTCAACTAGGTCATCTGATATGGGACGGAGGGAGTAATTAAACATATCTCACCTAGACCAATACTCATAGAAACTCAATGGAAACTTTTATAAAATGACATATTTTTTTCTCTTGTTAGATTCCTTCTTTGCTTTTTATTTAAAAAACGCATTTATGTGCTACTTGAAATTTTAGAGAATAATAAAATTTTAGTCTTTTGCATTTCTTACAGAACAGGATTATGTTTTGTCCATGTTTTTAACTTGGTCTATGTTGTTGGAAATATTGTAAAATGAAAATGAAATTGTAATGTTTGTTGAAATTTAAAACATTGCTGAAAATACGTTGTGTTTCAGCTTTTTAACTTGATTTTAATGTTGTAAACAAAAAATTATATCGTCTAGGAAAAAAATCGCACAAACTGATCCAACCCAAACCGCATTAGTTTGGTTTGGTTTGGTTCGGACTTTATTTTTAAAGTCAACCGAACCAAAACAAACCGCATATTTTTTATCTTACAGTTCGGATGACTTTTAGCCTCAAAATCGAACCAAACCGTACCGCGAACACCTCTAGATACATGTTCTATACATTAAGTTTTTTGGTATGATTTGATTAACGAGTTTACAACATGACTAATGTTGTTCCTATACCTATAAGCAGCTGGTATTACTCGTCTTCACAATTGGCATGTTGAGTAAATCATTGTCCGATTTTCGAATGAAAAAAAAAACAAGAAAAACTAATATTAATTAGTACTATCTTAAAAGTCAGTTGATATATATTTCTCTTATTCTTTTGTTTCTGTTATTCTTTTGTCGAAATAACATTAATTTAGAATCGAAATTTCTACTTAAATTGACGAGTTGGTTGTCATCTAAGTTGTAAAGATTTTCAAGTATAAATTTTACAATGGATTTTGGTGGATGATATTTTTATGAAGGTACTTTTTAGCAAGTTATTTTATGAACATTTGTTAAAAGACATCAACTAATTTTTATGAAGATGTTTTTTAGAAAAGTTATAACTAAAAAATGACAATCATACTTTAAGGTGTAGATTGTTAAAAGACACATTTATAGGTGACTTATGTCAAAAACTCTTTTACCATAATCTAATAATAGTAACACTGCCGATAAAGTTAAGAAAGGAGAAAATGCCTCACTGATGGCAAACAACCTAGTACTACTTTATTTTATTCTATGGTGGCTCTCATATTGAGATCTAACTTTAAATATTTTAAAAGGACCGATATATCAGATTCCCATCATTGAGATTGAAAAGCTACATTATAATTATAAATTACGTAGGGTAAGTTCATCCTTCAAAGAAAAAACAAAGTGTGTTAACATATGTAATAATAAAAAAATTGATAAAAATATAATATTGAAATAAAATAAAATCAATAATCCAACTAGAGAATGTTTCCAAAAAAAAATCCAACTGGAGAGGGAAATAATTTAAGGATTCGTATAATATTTTCCTATCGATGGCACGTCTTTGCACAGTTCTTTTCTAGCATAATGTATTCTATATCTAATCACACTATTTTGTTCTCTGTTGCAAAAATAATAATCACTACACTATTCAACCATATCTTAAGAGAAATCTCTGACCTATTGACCACCACTATATATAATTTATAATATATAGGAGGGTAATACATGGTTTTAAGTTGGTTTTTTCACTCTTTAAAAAAAAATTTATTATACCCTAATTTTTTTTATATATATCGTTGGTTCATTAAAAAATATAAGAATTTATATTATATTTGTTATATTGTTTGTGAAATTGTAAAAGATAAGTATGGTTTGTTACAATATAAAAGTGTAAAATATTTATCTTATATTTTTAATCAAAATCAAAATTTCATAAAAATTATTGTTTGTAATTTATACGCATTATTGCTGGGAAAAAAATATAAAAAAATAAAAATAAAAACTAGCGTTAAGATGGATATACTGATTTATTAGGTCTAGAGGGAGTCTGACTTCGCTCCATTTAACAACACTTCGTTTATCCCTTTTAACTTTATTGATGTGCGACATGTGGCAAATGTAAAATTAAGGGTTGGGATTAAAAGCTCTAGCATAAACACTTGTTTAATGAGAAAGAAAAGAATACGCTCTTTTCTTCTTCTTTCTCAAGAACAGTACCCACACCTTTCCTCCTCCTCTCACAAGCGCCGCCGCCATAGCCGTTTCTCGCCCTCCACCGCCGCGAGCTCCCCCCTTCTGCTCCACACATCGCCTCACACAACTCACAGTCAATCTAGTGCCCGCCGCTTTTTCCTTCAAATCGCATATTTATTACTGATCTGAATCAAATCGCGGCGATGGTTTTGAGAGGAGGAAGAAGGATTGACCATTCTGTTTCAAAGTAAGAGAATAAAAGAAACCCAAAAGAAGAAATTAAACCAGTACGTTCAAATGACAAAAATATCCATAATTAAAATTTAATTTCCAATTTCACCCAAAAACCATTTCAATCGTTCTCTCCTCTTCAAAAACTGTTATTCTCTCTCAAGATTGATCTTTCTAGCAAGATTTCGAAGCAATTTTGAAACAAGCAAGGTTAGAAAATAAATTGTACTCTTAATTCATTTATGATGATTTATAAAATAAATTGGGTACTGTTCTTGAGAAAGAAGAAGAAAAGAGTGTGTTGTTTTCTTTCTCATTAAACAAGTGTTTATACTAGAGCTTTTAATCCCAGCCCTTAATTTTACATTTGCCACATGTCGCACATCAATAAAGTGAAAAGGGATAAATGGAGTGTTGTTAAATGGAGCGAAGTTGGACTCGTCTGGAGGAGTCTCATGAATATTCTCTCTAACTCTCACTCTTTTTTTGACTGAAACATATGCGAGTCTCATGCTTTAGAAATGAATCACACATAAAATAACGAGACTCACATGAGTTTCATCCAAAAAAAATTGAGTGTTAGATAATATTAGAAAGATAATGCTGTTATCATTTCTATTAGTTCTAAAAATTTGTTTAGATGTCCTCTAACATGATTAATTTGTTTAGCTAAAAAAAAAACATTTTCAAAAAGCTTTGGCCTTATTTATTTAAACAAAAACACCTAAGCTGACTTAGATGTGGGCCAATTACTGGTATCTCTCTATTTTTTAAAATCATACATTATTTAAAGATAGCCAAACGAGAAAGGGTGGATCCCCTTTTCATGTGTTGAAACTTGAAACAAAAGCAGCAGGTAAATCCAACGCAGATTAGGTTCAACGATCGATTTGATCACATGGCATGCATAAACAACGCTTTTTTTTTTGTTACTCATAAACAATGCATATATGAAATGATTAATCAATCTCACATTTATATCTATTAATATATTATTTTATTCTACTTTCTTTAGATGTAAAATTTTGGGGTGAAAGGATGTTGTTTCGGTCTAACTTCTACTCTCTTTTTTTTTCTATATCAAGTTTTAGGATAAAAGGATGTTGTATCAAAGTTCAAAGAACACTCAAAAAATATTTATATATGAGAGCATTTACATAACTCAAATTTAAAACATACATCTTCCGTGCATTATTATAAGCAAAAATTTACATTTTAGATTCATTTAATTAATGACGTATAACGTCTTTATTATATACCACATACATTAATTAATGAATAAATCTGAAAAGTTAATTTTTACTGTGTGTTTGTTTCAAGTTTATCAAATTTATTCATAGGAATAACATTCTTTAGAATATAAATATGAGAATTTTATTCTAAGGTATTGAGAAAAAATATGTTTGATTAACTTTATAATATTTCAATGAAACTTAAAAATAGAGATTATAATAGGTAAATACACATAATTTTATTCTCATCTTCATGGGAACTTTATTCTCGCTCTTTTCTTTGGAAAAACTTTTCTATTCCCACGAACAATTTATACCCGAGAATAAAATTTAGTTAACTTATAACAAACATAGGCATATGGATTTTTATAATTTTATTTCCAGGAATCAACAAATATAGTAGTGGTTGTCTCTTATCACCGGTTTATAAATTATTTTATTCGCTTCCATTATGAGATCATGATACGTGTCTTTATTTAACTTAAATTAAACACCGGACATTAATCAATTAGAGAATCTCAACTAATGATCTCAAACTGATCACGTATCAATTAATACACATAAATACATGCTTTAACCTTGGTTTGATAAAGCACTTAAGGAAAACTAATCCAACAGTAAGCGTGGTTTTGAGCTTTCTGCTTGAAACAGTGGGCGGTTTTCGACTTTTAAAAGTGTGTCTAATTTGAATGAGATGATTAAGATGAGTGATATAAATACTTTTTTAATAATTTAACATTTTTCTTCGGGCACTCGTTCTCTTATTCGATGAGAGATGAATTCAATGTAGACTATTTTATTTGAGACTATTTCTAAAGTGAGAATTCACATTGATTTAACCAAAAAAATTTTTTTTTTTTTTGACAAGACCAAATAAAAGATTGAATGTTGAAAAAAGTGTTTATGACCCTACTCATGAAACATTATTTCATCTAGAACTCAAATTTAGGTTATTCCAAATAATCCGTGAAATTCATTAATCACTTGATTAATTAATTAATGTATTCTTTTATTTGACAAAAACAGTTAATGTATTCACACACATATTCAAATACTATATTCCAAATCCTACATTTAGCTCTAGTCATCTACATCCAATGATTCAAATATTGAATCTTTTTTATTATTTTTTGTCCGGTCTATTTTGAATTTTTAACTATATTTAATGAACACTAGTGCAAATCAAGGATACAAGACCTGATTTTTAAAGATTTCGACCTGTTTTTGTGTAAAAGTGGTCTTAAATCTCTAAAAAAACAGGTCTTGTATCCTTGATCTGCACTGGTGGAAATTGTTTATATATATCCAAATAAACTAATAATTTTTGTTACTTTCAATTATTTATTATCTCATTCATATTTTTCTTTGCAATAATCTTAAATAATTTTGACAAAACAATGTTTAGTGATAATATTTGTCAAAAATGATTATTAATGTGATTTTGAACAATTGAAATATTTTATTACATCTTTTTATGTAACTATCTATAATTACTCCTTCATGTCATATTCATAAGAAATAATTGACCTTCTAAATTCATTAGACAATATATAGATCGGATATATCAATTGTCTAATGAATCTAAAAAGTCAAATGTGTTTTATAAATAGAACCGGATGAAGTATTATAATTTAAAAAAATAAGTCAATTCTTTTTCTTAAAAGTAAATTTGGAAAATCAAATATTATCGTTAACAAATTTAATATACTATGTCAATTTTTTTTCAAACCTATATCAACTTTTTAAATTCATATATTTAGTTAAAATGGAAGCAAAGTCGGCCAAAATGTAAGACTACAAAAAAATGTAAAACAATTAAATTTAAAATGTTTCTAGGTAATAAAAAAATAATAATTAGTGAGTACGTTAAAATTATAAAATTTATCATTCAAAATTCATGATTTATCATAAATAAATCTAGAATAAGCCCCTCCAAAATGTTTGTTTGTTACTTGGTTAATTATTCATGCTAGACTGCCAACTTGTGATAGGATGCTGAAAGTAGGTGTCCAATGTGATCAGGTCTGCATTTTGTGTACAAAGGAGAATGAAAGTCATTCTCATTTATTCTTTACTTGTGAATTTGTTGATGCTGTGTGGACAGGTGATATGAGATGGATGAATATGAGCATCAATACTAGCAACTGGGCGTCTATTTTGCAATATGTTCAGTCTCATTGTAATAGAAACAATGGTATGCATCAAGCTCATAGAATGGTGTTGAGTGTGACCCTGTAAATGATATGGAAGGAGAGAAATGATAGAAGATTTCGGAACTGCTACCTGTCTGTTCAGCAACTCCTTAATCTAATCAAAATGATTGTTTACATCGGAGGATTGCAATTCAAGAAGATGCAACATCTGTTGATTCGTCTATGAGACTAGTGGCTTTCTTGTTTCCTTGTTTAGGTGTTTCATGATTCCATGTAGTTTGTAATAACTGTTTTGGTTAATGAATGTTATCTCTATTTACCAAAAAAAATAAATCTAGAATAAGCCAATATTACAACAAAAATAAAAGGTTAATCAGTTCATTGCTTCAAAAAATATTATAAACAAGGGGCTAAAATTATAAAACAAAGTGCTATAGTTAAGTTTCTCTCATGTAGCTCAATACTTTTATTTTTTCCAAGGTTTTCTCTTGCTCTCTCTCTATTGTATGAGTCAAATAATTGATTGTGATTTTTTTAATTATTATTAAACCTAGAGGACCAATTCGCTCTACCCCATTTTTTGGAGGGTTAGGTGGGATGAGCCAACTAGAAATGACAAATTTAAAATTTGAACTTACCCCGTAAAAAATAATTGGTTAAACGAGTTGTTGGCTCAAGCCATTTTCTCATCTCTTGTATTCACACTCTGGTTCCTAAGACGAAGGATCTCTAATTAAGATTTTTCAACAAGTTTATCATTAGATGAAATTCATTAACTATTTAAATTCAATCACTTTAATTGACATTCATATATGTTCGGCAAATGAACTTAATAACTATCAATAATATGCACAAATTCTAATCTGAGCTTTCATCCATTGACAACTTTCCTCAATTTTGTCATTTGCGGAATAGAGTGAACAGACGCATCCAATAAAAGAATTTTGGAAGCAAGACAAGAAATAAAAAATGAATAGATGGTGGAATACAACATAAAAAATGCCTAAGATAATGACAGCCCGTTACTCAATTTTTTATGAGCTTTGGGATTTAATGGTAGTAATAAGGTATTTGTAGTCAACAGGGATTGTGGTTTTGTTGGGTGGTGTTGGGAGAAAATTTAGGAGGTGTGTTTAAAGGGATGATTGGCGGGGATTTTGTATGATTAGGTTTTTTTGGGAGAAAATAAAAAGAGACTGGTGGTGTACTTATTAAAATCTAGGTGGTGTAAAAAGAAATACTCATATAGTGAGTACTACTCCAGAAAGAGTAGGTAATTGTGTTTATGTATAAATTATATAGATTATAGACAGGTTATAAATTATATAGGTTATAAATTATACTCATAGTGAGTACTACTACAGGTTTTGATCGACTTGTGTTCTAAAAGTGATTCTTAAATTCTAGTCAAGGCTCGTATAAGTTTAGTACTATTGTTTTCGGTATTGTTTCTTTTCTCTTTATATTTAAACTTTGAGGTCAAGTTTATTAGAAGAGAAACATATATGGTTGTTCTTTCCCTTGTAAGGGCAACCACCTTCTAATCTAGCCACCATAGTTTTGAGTTATTTCCTTCCTATATTGAGTATTTTCTTAAGAATTTTGCTCTTCTTCCAACACAAAACACTCACGCCCAACTGAAAAGACTAAAATGCCCCTACGTGAGTTACTCACGCAAATGTATTAATCAACGTGACTTAAGTCACGCTCATATTTCAACACAACAACCAATTTTATTTGAACAAGAACACATCGATTTGAAAACGGCAGCGTGGCAGCATGAGTTCCACTTAAATTTAGCAGCGTGAGTTTGAAATCAATTAATGAATTGGAATTGAATTTGATTTGAAATCAAGTAATGAATTCAGCAGCGTGAGTTTGAATGAATTGAAATCCGCTATGTTGGAATTTAATCAATTGAATCGTTATACTCTTGTGTACTTGGTTGTTGCTAATCCATTCAATTTCAATAACAAGAGTAGAACCACCGTGGATGGAAGAATGAAAGGCCAAAGAAGCTGGTTTTGAAGGAGAACGGTTTTATTCCTACGTGAGTTAACTCACGCTGCGTGACTTAAGTCACAAGTCACGCTGCCTTTAACACCTGCGTGAGTTAAATCACGCAGGGGTATTTTGATCATTTTAGTTGGGCGCGAGCAAAATGTGTTGGGAGAAGAGCAGAATTCTTTACTTAATGAAATGACTCAAGTCTATCTTGGTTAAAAAAAATTAGGAGCAGGATGTCATGAACCATTTATAGCATTGGGCCTATTGGATTGCTTTATTTGTGTTACTACCGGCATAAAAAGTCCATGGATTTTACCCATTTCACTTTCAAAATTGCTCTTTAACACCTTAAAATTACCGTAATGCTCTCAACGGCAGTTAACTTGCCTCCAGCAACTCCCGTTGCATTCAAAACACACAAAAAAATTCTAAACTCTCTAAAACATCCAATTTCTTCAAATTCATATCACACATCACTCTAATAACAAATAAGTTTTTATAATATAATTCCTTAGCATTGACATTTTATGTTTTATATGTTACATTGTTTCTTTAAATTGGTAATATTTTGGAGTTTATGTAAATTTTGATTTTTTTTTTTTTAGGTTATTGTTAAATATTTGCATGTTTGCATTATGAATGCTTTTTAAATTAGTTTTAAGTTGAATATGGTAGTTTAAAACTTGAAATAACTCAATGAACCAATAATGTATATTTTGCACTCCAAGTGTTTGATCAAATGTTTGAATGAGTTTTTCATTTATTATTTTTCATTTCTTATGTTGTGTAGATATCTTATTACGTTGATCTGGACAAACTCCAGAGAACCATGAACAATTATCCAGTAACCTTGAACATCAAGTTAGTGACAATTTACTACAACGCTGGAAAATCCAATATGTTCAAAGTACAGGTCGATGTCAGGTTGTTAGATCTGAAGGATAAACTTAATCAAATTAACTGCCGACTCAGCTACAAAGACACAGAGGATGGACAATGTTGAGTATCGTCGTCCATCTACCGACTCAGATGAAAGCGTCTAATTCACCCAGATGAAGCTCAAGAATCACGACGATGTAAGAACCGTGTTCTCGATATTTGGTCAGCATAGTACTAAAGGGTCGATCAAGTTGGATGCTTCGTTGGTCAGGTTTTTTTTAATATATTCGAAAAGTTTGATTTAGTCTAGAACCTACAAAGAAATCAGGGCTCTCGTGGAGGAAACAAATGAAGATGTTTGGTTATCTGATCTGTGATATATTATGTTATGTATGTATGTTGTATTCTTATGTTTTTTAGAGGATGTTGTATCATTATGTTCTATCAAGATTCTGTTGGATTTAAGTTTAATTTGTGGTGGTTTTTAAAAATGTTTTGTATTCTACCTAATGAGCTATATAGATTCTTGCATCAAATTCATTCATATAAGATTAGTGTGACGAAAGAGAATGCATTTCCAATATGTTGTTTTGAGCTTGATCATGCTCCTCGGTCAATTGAAACATGTTGGTTGGCAGGGCATCATGATGAAGCTCAAAAGAATATATTGGAAAGCATTTCATTTTGTCGCTACTCATCTTATATGAAAGAAATTGATGTGAGAACCTATATAACTCACTAGGTAGAATACAAAAGATGTTCTCTCCATTTTTTGAGTTTTCGAAGAAACTAGAAAATCATTACAATAAATATAAAATACTTCAATGTCAACATCTTAAAAAATTCAATTAGTTAAATAAAATTTTACATCATAATGATACAACATCCTTAGGAAGAATGTCATGTAAGTCTTCCTTAATTGTGTTTATGTATTATAATTGTTTGATTTGAAGAAAGGTGAAATAAAACTATAAATTATCATTTGTAGTTTTCGATTGTTTTACATGCATGTATTTTTTTTTTGTCTTAAGCAATTGACATGTTAAGAAAATGGAAAGATGTTGATTTGTGTTTGGAGTAGTGTGGAAGGTGATGTTGTTATTCTTGTGCAAATCAGAATGCAATGATAGTTAATTGTCGTTGGTAGAGCGGTATCGCTGGAAGTATTTTGACATTTTGAGGATGTTAAAGAGAAAATTACCTTAGGTCCCTGTTGGAGCAGTGGAAAAATAATTTCTTTTTGAAGGATTTAGTTTGTTATTGTGACATGGGAATGAAACTACCTTTTTTTCCTTAATCTTTAATTCTCAACATATTCAACTTATTCATGGTAGTCAAAGAAGCTTATATATATTTATGATCTAATTAATATTTTTGTGCTCCATTTTTATTTGGACCTTGATAGGTAGAGTTTCCCCTAAGTTGAATCTAGTGTTAAGAATGTAAGAGGGTGTTATTATATTCTCAAGATAACAAAGATCAATAGAGAGATAGACATAACTTGCTGAAGGAGGGAGAAAGAACTCTCAAAATAGCGAAGATCAAGAGCAGGGACGGATCTAGATATTTTCTATATGTGTGGCTAAAATTTAAAAATAAATAAATAATGCAAACTATATGAAAAATAAGAAATAATATTGTTTGATACAATACAATTACAATGAAAAGTTTCTCCTATCTATTTGCTGAAAATGAGTTAAAATAACAGCGCTGCTAATTTTTAAAAGAACATTTCTTTCTATATAAGTTACAAAACAGTTATTTAGCCACTGATCACTTATTTTGCTACATAGTTGATTGTTCACAACTTTTGTAGCTGAAAAAACACGTTCAACACTTGCAATTGCTACCCACAAGAGCAAAGACAACTTCAAAAGCTTATAAACCATAGCAAATGTGTTGCACTTATCTGTTATTCATTTTTATGCAAAAAAGAGAAATATTTTGATATAATTGTGTGCTTTATTTAAAGTTTTAAAAAAATTGGGGAGTGTATGTGTGTGACTTTCGCCACACATGGCCACACAATACATTCGCCCCTGATCAAGAGAGATAAACATAACTTGATAAAGGAGGGTATGAGTAGAAGTAGATGATCCAATTTAAAATGATTCACGTGAAATGACTAATTGCGACGATTTTTATGACACAGAGGGAATAATATATTCCATTATGTTTTGCACTAAATTTGTTTGCTGAATTACTTTTGCACTAAATTTCTTTAAAAATTATAATTTAGAATAATTGAAAATCGATACAAACAATCGGATCTGAGTAGATCAATTTTTCAATACCCAATAACCTAACTTTTCAATCAAATAACATTTTACGTCAAAATCAAACTAAATCGCATCATGAACATCCTAAAATATCCGACAGATGTAAGTCCAATTCACATAGCTACGTTGGTGATTCCTAAGATAGTAAGATCCTCGTATATATTTTTTGTAACATCTAAAATCCAATCAATACACGTAAGATCATAAGACGTGTAAAGGACCGGCCAAAATAATAATATAACAATAGGTAAGCTACTACAAGAATACATGGCCCAATAACAAGGTTCCATGTGCCATATATGAGGATGTTGAAAGTCGACTAGTTTAAGATTTCCTTTACTTCAGTTTCTCAAATCAGAAATCCCTTGATCTTTCTATTGCATTATTGTTAACCTTTCCTTCATGCACGTATGCTTCGCAATATAAACTTGGACTAGAATTCAACTTTTTGTGGTGCACCATTATTAATGGTATCTAAAAATCTTTATTCGATCATGAAAATGCAACATTGTTTAAATTCAATCATAAAAATGCAACAATGTTAAATTGGTTGAGATAAAATTTTGCTACTTGTTGTGATTTTATCCATTTGAAAGATTAGTCTCTAAAAAATTGTTCTATTTCTTCATTAGAACAATTTTTTAAGATTTGTTTCCAAAGTTCGGACCAATTGAAATCTATTTTGGCATGACACCGACGGAACAGAGTGAGAAAAAAAATGGTAATCAATAAATGTTTATTTTATCTTTTATCGATATATTTTAATTAAAAGGTAATATTGCATTAGGTTAAGACGAGTAATTTTATTTTTTTTATAAAATGCACAAATTCCATTATAATAATTATTTATTTAATATAAAATGCATAAATTCTAATATAAACTTATCATTTTTAAGTTTCTTACATTATACAAGTTTGCACATGAAAGAAAAACTCATCATAAATTTGTTTTTATTGATTTGGTCGACTACCCTTTTATGATTATATTGGCTTCAAATCTTAATATTAAAAAGAAATAAATAACTAAATATGACTAATGTGTGTAGTAAAATGAGTGGTGTAGGTCAGTTTTTGGATAAGTCATATTTTTTACTAAAGAAAAGTCATCATGTTAGTACAAGAATATTATTGGATGTATAGTCAAAGATTCAAAGGTAATTAATTAAAGAAGATAGTTATGGAAGGCACGAGCATTACTTCCCATCTTCAAAAAAGTGAATGCAAAGTCACATTTCTGCCTCAACAAGTTCAATTGCCAGCAACAATGCCTTGCTAGCAATGAGTTGGTCGTATCTAAATCTACTTCCACTCCTCATGACCCTATTTAAGACCTCCTTCCATCCAAGCAATACACACTTCAATAATTAACCTTTACAAATATCCTAAACATTATATCTATTTCAAACACTATAGCTAGCTATACCAAAATGTCCACAATTAATGTACTCTCAAAGTTTATGCTTCTTCTCCTCCTACTTTTGAACCCTCATTCCAATATTACTAAAGGCTGTAATTATGCACCCTTTTATGTGGATGCTGCAAGACCCTTGGAACAAAATGTTCCTAAGTATATAAACTTGAAGCCAGAGAAAGGCAATGAAGAAGGAAGAGTTTTCCAAGGTAGAAACGTGGAAGATTGTTTGCCAAAAGGATTTCGACGTTCATCTGCCCCAAGTAGATATATTAATTACCAACCTCTTGGAAACACATGTTCTTCAACCAAGACTGTGGTGAATGGTCCTTGATCTTAAGCTGTGGACATGCATGTTATTCAGCAAAGATACAAATTAAGCTTTCTTGAATTAATGTACGTATATAATCGTACGTACTTGATATTTGTGTTTGTTGTTGTGTATAATAGACTATAGATTATATTCAGCTATGTTGTTGAAGGTACTTAAGTAATAAGTACAATATAATTTACGTACGTAATAGAAAATCAAGCATTTATAGGTTATGCATATCTATACTTTTTTTTTTTAAAGATATCTATACTTTCTTGTTTGTATGTTTTCCTGTTTCATGATGATCTCGATGTACAATCCTTATTTAACATACAAAGGGATAAGTTAGAT
>Ga0228710_1001691_pt1 | contig 33656 bp, 17 predicted proteins | sample MedpolnodulmetaG_FD_177995 | JGI IMG/M metagenome (GOLD analysis project Ga0228710, IMG submission 177995) | Root nodule microbial communities from Medicago polymorpha collected in Santa Monica, California, United States - pink nodules | ecosystem: Host-associated > Plants > Roots > Nodule... | reverse complement strand
TCATTGTAGTCTTTATTGAAATGTTATACAGAATTCATTTAAACATGTCGACAACTAATAATATAATTTGATGCTTATATATGAAAATCGAAACAAACCCGTGCATCGCACGGGTCAGGGTCTAGTTTGCAACTAAATAATTACCAATGGTATATAAAGCATCACACACTATGTTGTCGGTCTCTGGTAGCGAAACAGAGCAGCCAACCCTAGACCTGAGATTTATTCGCTTATTTAATCAATATACATTATTTAGTTCTATTATAAATAATCTAAATAGTTTATATTTTAGTTAAGCGATATTAGGCCAAGTCCATTATCTTGGATCAAAAAAAGAGACTAAGCTCATTATTAACTAACCCTAATTCTTAAGAATACAACAACATCATTACTTCTCTTCTCTTTGACTCCTACTTCCTTCTTTCCTGTCTGCAACTACAACAGTGCAGATTCACTTCCATGCCACACCACCGTATGTGGGGGCGGCTACTCCCATGCCGCTCCACCTTGAAATGCCGCTATTGACAACATAGGTCACACATATGTCATCATATTGGATAATGAACAGTGACGTAAATTGGTAGAATAATGACAGCTAGTTACACTAAACATGCAAACCAACAAGGCCAAATTGTCTTGTAGAACACCTTTGTAACATTTTGGAATTCCAAACAGGAACTCACATCAAATAAATATCTAAATTTGAAATATGGGTAACTTCATAACCGGCACACCATATCATGTCATTATTTCTTTATAATTAATAATTAACTTGCTGAAACAAAGTATTTCCAAAATAGTGACGTAACTCAAATTTACCTTTAGCAGTGATTTCATTAATGCTGCGCTGTTTCCGAATTTTTCTGCTCTTAACCTTCAATGGAGAATCAGCCCTATAGACAATATCACTCTGCCATTCATTGGTATCTTTCTTCTGTTTGTAAACATTTTGCTTGTTGCCACTCTCAAAACCTTCCATAGAAACATTGGAGCTTGTTTCATTGCAAACTATTGTGTCTACAGGTTTGTTATCCTTCTTAGCTTTTAAACCAGATTTTGTACAGCTATGCCCCAAACTTTTTCCAAAGCCCAATCTCCTCCATTTCTTTTTTGTAGTTAGTCTCGGTGTTTCAATCGGTGGGACCATACTACATCTTTTGGAAGTTCTAAGGACCTCGCTTAGAGAGACAATTTTTGCTGGTTTTGGTACTTCTGTAATTGATAATTCACTACATATTTCCCCATACTTTCCACACACTACTACCCTTTTGATTCTATGAGCACTTCCTTTTCTGCTAGAAGATGATATCTGCTTAGCATTATTAGGTTCTTCATGTGATGGTTCTTGAGTTTGAAATTGTCCGAAGAAATCAGAAGTTAAATCCTTCCTTGATTTCTTTATTCTAGAAATTCCAGGTAACGTGTGAAACTCCTTATCCGAATTTGATTCTGACTCGTAGCTATCTTCATCACTGTAACGCTTGTTTAGACGATTCTTACAAGAGGGAAATTCAGATGGAAATGAAGAGAGTCTATGATTAGTATTAGGTTGAACAATATAAGCCTTGTTAGATGATCTTTGCTGGCTAGTTGAATGGTAAAATTGCATTTCTTCAGATAAACTAGAAGGAGAATCAAAAGCTCCAGTACTTGTACCATTCTGGTTATCAGATGAGGAAGAGATTCCAGGAAGCAATGAAGCATCCGGAATTCTTGCCTCATTTCTCTTTTGCTTTTTTCCTTTGAAGCCCTTGACTTTTTGAGATGGATTGGTTCTACAATTAGCACTAACTATTATATGATTTTGGTCCTGCCTTTTCTTCCAAATCAAAGAATCCAACAGTTTAATATCATCAAGGAGACTCTGGCATGGTTGATCATTTAGGATTCTCAGATAACCTTTTTTCAAGTCACTCCCAATGGTTGAGCCTGCAAACTCGGCACTTGTTTCACTTTCAATCAAATCAGATGACCAGCCTTTATCAATTCCTGACCCCTTGTCACGCACAAGTTTCTCAATACAACCAGCATTCGTAGGATCTACAGTATAAGAATTAACCTTGTTCGCCTCCATCACAGAGGCCTGATAAACAATGGGAGCAGAACATCCAGAAGAAACATAAAAAAATTCCTGCTCCTTCAACAAGGCTTCCGTACCAATAATTTTTTTCAAAGGTTTGGCAGAAATGTTTCCCACTTGAGCACTGTCTTGTCCCTCAAATACAGTAGCCATCTGATCTAAAAATGTTGTATCACATGATGGTTTCCTGATCTTGCTTGGCACATCTCTCCATTGAGGTGTATGAGAGCCATTCTTTACTGTGCCATGAGAATCTAATCCACTTGGATCGAAGTAGATATTTTTATTCTTCGGAGCATTCTGATCTGTACCACACTCTGAAGCTATCTTAAAAGAGGTCACACCATTAATATCGGCATACTTTTCTTTTGCAGTATCACAAGAGGGTCCAACTTCAGTGCAAACATTGTTTCTGCAACAATTTTCTCGAGCAGCACTAACATATTTGCCTAACAAATATACATCTGATTGTTTCTCAGAGCATTTTCTACTTGATCTGGTATTGTTCATTCCAAGGCTGAAACATTAAATTGGCAGAAGCCAAAAAGGGTGAACTTTAGTTAGATGTCCCAGTAGAAGAAAAGTTTGCAGACAATAGTATAAATAGAACTCCTGCTTTTGATCTAACAAGTCAGGAAAATATAGATAAATAAAATCTTGGGAATCACCCACAAAGAGAATCCCAAGAAGCCAAATTACCAAACAGTAAAGGTAAGAGTTCACAATGACATACAAAATAATTGCAATACGCTAAACTATTTTCTTGAAATAGAATTACCCGTTGATCTGTACTTCGATGATATTACGACCATATATCCATCAATGTGTTGGGGATACAAATAATCCATATTCACTTCACATTCTAAACTTTTACACTAATTCTTTTCGAGATGCACTAGGAATCAATGCATACAAGTTCCCAAGTTGAAACGCTTGGAAAGAAATATAAGAAAAGCAACAGTATTACAGTATCATCCCCAAGTGCTACCAAATTATATGTATATCTGTCATTACCGACTAGTGGAGTGCCAGGGGACAAACCACATAAATGTTGCAGTGGCATGGCTGCTATTTGGAAGATGATGGAAAACAATCATGTAATCCAGACACCCAATACATCTACTCTAAGGCATCATTAACAAGTGAGTTGGGATAATTACGACTGACATAATGCCTTGAATGCTCCAAAGGGATGCTGATTGATCGTCAACAACACAGAAGCAGAATAGAGGACAGAGAGAGATGTGCCAAAAGAGCAAAGGATTGACACGTGAAAGAAGTTACAGCAGGAGGGGGAAAAAAGGCAGTCTATTAGGTATGCACTATGAATGGAGTCCAGAAATAGGACCAAACTCAATAGAGGTCAAGCAGCAGCAGTAAACATGTCAGGGTTGGTCGAAATAGGTTCGACCTCTCCAGAGAACGTGTCATCCTGTGGAAGATAGGAAGGTTTTGAGCCCTATTTTCATTCTGAAGTGTTGGAAATTCCACCTTTATTGCGGTCCACCCTTAGTCGCCTAAATTGCGGCCTTTGGTTTGCCTTCATTGCAGCCTCCAACACCTTCATTGTGTTGGCTTTGAGGGGGTGGATTTAGTCCCACATTGGATAGATAGGACTCTTGAGAAGAGTTTATAAAGAGGAGACACTCCTCACCTTACAAGCCGGTTTTGTAAGGATGAGTTAGACCCCAAATTTCAACATAAAGCGTGTATGTGTGTTTGTGTGCATGGTAGGGGGCACTATACCACTACTACTAATTATAAAACATAGTTAGAAAATTGAATTGAAGAGAAAACCATTCTTAAAGATGCCACAAAAATAAGCTGTAACAAAACATACTGTCAGATCAACATCAAACTTTCAAAGCCACCAAAGAAAGATGAATTTCTAGCAAGATGCCAGCTAACAGTATCCTTATGACATAACACGATATCTGCAATCACCTCACCTCAAATACGGCCCATCATTTTGAAGATCGTAGGAATTTTTACATTGCAATTCCTTTTGTTTAGATTGTAAAGGTGTTGGAGTTAAGGCAGAGAAATCACGATATCTGTTCAAACCTGCAAGAAAGACAGCCATTAAATACATGCATACTATAAAAGAAAATCCACAATCCATGCCAAGAAAGAAACTAAGAAAACAGTTAAAACAGGATGAGAAAGACTATTGTGTGCCAGTGAGCAAAGCCAGATAGTTAGTGTATACCATCAGTAATCTCAAGATTCCCACAAGTCCCCCTATTTTGGGGAAATTTCAATGATGCACCAGAAGAACCCAGCTCAGGTACTGAAGCGTTGTATATATAGTTCTGGGGTTCTGCAATACCTGATTTCCCTAGCTTTTGATTCATATCATGAAAATACAAAGCTTGTTGTTGCTTAGATAACTCCGGCATCTGGGTCAATGCAAGCAACCTCGTATTTTCATGGATCATGCAAGTATCCATATTAATACCCTGTTGTTGCAGTGAAGTGGGATTTTGATTTGATGCAGAGCTTGAAACAAGATAGGGAAGACTCTTCAAATTTCCTACAAATGGAACAGCTGTCCCCAAAGTCAAGTTATTGTTTCGTCCAAAGGAAGATACATTTTTTGAGGCTAGCAAAGCATTTGCACCCACGGATGTATCTGATGGAAAGCTTGATTCATATATCTTTCCATTAACAACTGGAGTACAGCTACCACTACAATCAATAGTTCTTCTGATAGAGCCAAATTCCATGAACTGATTTACTTCAAATCCAGAATTTACTTTGGTACAGGAATCTTCACCAAACCTTTCACCATTATCATTGTCCAAATATTTATTGAATTCCGGTGCAGAATCATTTGATTGCCTTCCTTTGTGACCATTACTATTCCAGTCAACATTAGAAGAACCAAATTGCACAGTATCGTATTCAGAATGCAGGTTCATGGGCACTATACCACCATTCACCAAATTTTTACAAGCATTTGTTGTCCACTTGGGTTGAGAACTAAATTGTGGAAATGGTAAAAACAGTGAACTCGTGGTCACATTGTCAGTTTGTGAACTAGCTATAGCAGCATCTGAATTAATACTACATCCAGACATATAGTTTCGGGGCATTTCGAATGAACCGGCAGCACGACTAAAACTATTCTGCAATTCCTCCTCCCTGCTAAGGTCTGTAATTAATAAACAAAATCCACAGTTACGAGGGTTTTCTTCAAAATTACAAACAAAATGAGCACACAATTATAAAGAATTGAAAACTGTAACACTAACAAACAGTAAAGAAAAAATATTGATTCAACGCACTATTAGTCATCTGCATCAGGGAATGCAGTTTCGGAGAACTGGCAAAGGTAAACAGTGGTGATTCTACCAACGAATCAACTGGATTTCCAGCCCAAGGTGGTTGACCAAGCCTAAGCTCAATGTTAGAGGAAGTTACATCTTTTCCTAGTAGACCAGTCTTTACATTCTTCATTTTGATACATTCATGCTCTTTTAGAAGGTTTGTTGGAACTTGTGTAGACTGGGTAATTGGCAAGTATTCATTCCTTTTCAGAGAATCAAGGAAAGGAGGTATAGGCTGACAACCATCATTCAGTTGAGCTCCAACGAAGTTTGGTGCAGGTGTACAAATAGCAATATTAGATTTCATTATTTGGCTTTTCACCTGGTCATACAGGTTGTTCTGCGTAAAAGCGTTTAAACTCTTGAGTGGAATATTGTGACCATCCTCGTTTGATATCGGTTGTTTTCTGGACAATGCACCAAAAAATAAATTGAGGTCTGTATCAGCATTCTTCGGAAACATAACGTAGTCAGAAAACTTTTCAGACCTTAATGTGACTGTAGCCGAATTGAGAATATTTGAGAAATCACCCTTCGACATATCAGATGCAGATGCATTGGATTTCATCAGATGGCTGGTTGTTGAAAATACTTCTGGCCAGTCCCATTCACTCTCATTTCCCGAAGATATAATCTAAAGCATCATAAAAGTATCACCATCCAGTGTTTGCGTAACTTCAAACAAATAAAATTCTAAGAACCAGAGTAAAAAGCATTTACCAAATGGTCCATATCTTGAAAATACTAGAGGAAAGCAAATGGAATGCACGCTCGGTAACACCAAAAGATGCACCTTGAGGTATAAGCAATTCTTTAGATCATGATTGAACAGATAAACAAACAATATATTGTCTTCTCGTATGATGTAGTCAATTGTGGGAGAAAAGTTACAAATGAAAGAAAAATTAACCATAGAAAAATTGTCTTTTCCTATGACTTGATAAACATCCGATGGAAGGACTAGCGAAGGACCAAGAATACACACGATTCGTCTCTAAATACACTTCGCCTACAAAATGAAACATTAAGCACTAAAATGTACAACAGCTACATCTTACCCCAGATTTTAAGAAATACAACTTTTGCCACTGTGCAATGGTCTCTCCGCTTTCCATGCGAACAGCATTCCCCGGGTTGACACCGTGTAACCCTGAATGCTGCAATATCAAAATAGATAAATCATTAATTATCAGAATAGACCAAAATATAGTTTATGATAGAACATTATGGTGTAGTTTGATCCATTTAGCCGACCCCACTTAGTGCGATAAGGTTTGGTTGTTGGTTATTGTCTAACTGTTCACAATGGCATGTGAAATTAATGTTTGATGTGGTTAAATAGTTCTGAAAATGATCTCAATAAAGTAGAACCAGTTTGTCATTATTTACCTCACAAAACTTGAGTATAGACATGTGGCAACAGTGACATGAGCAAACAATACCAAGATGCCCAGTATTGCTTAGAAGAAGATGGCCACCTTTCAAGTCAACAATAGAAATGTGAATATATAAAGTATAAACATAAACCATAGAGAAAATATAAACTTCTCCTACTCACTTTTTCCCATGCAGAAGACCCGAGGACACCCACTCACAGAAGGAGTTGCATGCTTAGCTGAGAAGCATTCAAAAGCCGATTTTGATGTCGATTGCATATTTGAGCTCCAAAAATTTAAACCGGAAGCAGGGCTTGTAACACAGAATTGCCCTCTAGAAGAAAAAGATTCCCTTGCCCTCTCACCGCCGGGAAATGTTGGCAAAGAAGCAGTATTACTACCACCACTCATCCCAACAATTGCCCCGGAATAAATACCAGGAAAAGTTTCCAAGAAACTTTGCAGGTTATGATTCATTAGTTTTCCTGTTTTTATCCTCGCACTTTCTATAGAATCAACAAGCCATGGCCAACAGCATTCCCAATTGCAGAAGTGCAAAGCTTCGGATCAGACAACTCCAGGAAATTACACTGCCACAACATTGAAGGACAAAAAATGAATTTCCAGCATTAACATTTCAACGAAAATTGTTAGGGTAAACACAGTCTTGCATTGCATCCCTAGAATAAATTTTGATCTTAAACCATGAGTATCTTGCGGATAAAAAACAATAGTCTGCATAATAAACCACTTCTTCTCTCGTCAATGCATAACAGAAAAACGATTATACAACACGCTTTTGCATAAGGAAAATGGAGAAATTAAATTGTGATCACCAGAAAACACAGAACGCGCATGAAATTAAGAAATAGAAGCAGAGAAAGTTGAAAAGAAGAGGAGAAAATAAATTACCTGAAACGAAGAAGATTGAAGCGTGGGGAAGTTCGATGGATGAAATGGAGAATGAACGAGATTGGAAACCCTAGGATTGGATTGGATTGGATTCGATGAGGAAGAGTTGAGTTGCAGAGAAAGAGGGTATGTGTCTAGTGGGAGTGAAATGATGGGTACTGAGTAGTTGACAGAAAAGCTGGCTAAAGTTATACAGTGTTGATAAAATAAGCAATTCTTCTACCAAAAAAAAAAATTTCTACGGTACACCTGCAAATTACAGTGTACATGCCTCATTTTAATTATTTGACACCTAAGCATTTTTAACTTTTTTTTATATTTAACAAAAAATGTTTTTAACGAGAGACAATATAATTGTCAAAAGATTTAGGTGTTTTAGTAATAAAGAATATCTTTTATATAGTTCTATCTTTTTTTTGTGGTGTTCGAGGTTTAAACCCCAAACATATAGTTGTATCTAAACAAACAAAATTATTATTTTTTAAATAATTTATATTATGATGATAAAACACAAGATAGGTTCTGATTTTTTATAAATTCTCTAAAAAAATTAATCAATAAATTCTTCAATATAAAAACCACATTTATTTTAATTCATAACAAACGAGCCTAATAAGGCAGCTTATTATTAATTTTTTTAAGAAAAAATTCACTTTAAAGAGTGTTATATATTTGTTACAACTTTTTTAAAAAATTATAATTTAGAAAAAAATCTAAAACCAACTTCGAATGAAAAGTTGTTAAGAGTAGCTTTTTAAAACAAAATAGAAGATTGAGAAAATAAGTATCGAAGGATAGAGGTAATTTTGTACCAAAAATTACTTTTCTATAACTGTATCCAAAAAAAACTAAGGGGTTGTTTGTTATAGCTTTTTTAAGAAAAAAATCACTTTTTTTATTAAAAAAAAATCATTACATTTGTTCGCTGTAGCTTTTAAAAAAATTATAATATAAATTATCTAAAAACAACTTTAAATGAGAAGTTGTTAAAATTGAAGTATCTTTTCAAAAAATAAATGAGAGAGAAAATAAGTTTCAAAAGATTGATGTAATTTTGTAACGAAAATAAGTGTATCTAAACAAACTAAATTATTTTAAAAAAATGTGATTTTAATTCCGATAAAAAACAATATAAATTCTGATTTTTTACAAAATCTCTAAAAACACAGTATCTAAATTAATGAATATCAAATCATTTTTATTTTAATCTGTAACAAACGGCCTAAATTATTTTTGTAAAGAGGTGATTTTTATCATGATAAACAATCACAAAATTTATTATACTTTTTCAAAAAAAAAATCTCTAAATGATTGAATGTCAAATTTATTTTTGAACAATAGAAAACACAGATGGGTTAAAAATAACTGAAAAAGAATAAAAAAAAAATAGTGTGGCGGCTCATCATTTATGTATAGTAGGGGCGTAAGTGGTTTCGACAAGACGATGGAACCGAAAATTCAAACCAAACCAAACCGAAAAAGTATCCGACCTTGTTTAGTTCATCTTAAAACGGAACCGAACCAACCTAAACCGATCTAGTTTGATTTAGTTCTCGGTTTTTAATTTTGAGATCCAAATAACCGATGAACCAAATTGATACTAACTTCACTCTCCATTTTAGTAATATTATTCATTCTCACACACACTTATGATTAAGCTCAAAATTAAAGTCCAACAAAAATATTATTTAATTCATTCGCTATCTCTCAACATCATCTCATCGCATCACACACTCTATTTCATTTCTGGTAAAAAATAAAACTAGCCTCCGGTCACACCTAACTCATTGTTCCTCACAACCGTTGGAATCTCCACCTCTTGTTAGTTTTTTCATATTAGTTATACAAAGTAGTTTAAAAAACTAAGAACATGGAAAACAAAGTTCCATGGAATATTGGAGTACGTTGCATGCATGAAATACAAATTTGTGAAATATGGATTTTTTTTAATTGTATTTCTTTAACAAACCGATCAACCGAACCAATCCAAACCGACTAGTTTGGTTAGGTTTATTTTTTGAAAAACACAAAAAGCCAAACCAAACCAAGTCGATGAAGATTTCATTGGTTTGGACATTTTTTTGACCAAAACCGATCCAAACCAAACAATTACATCCCCAACAGTCATATGTCACAAGGGTTTAAAATAAAATAATCTTTAAACGAGAAAGGAGAATCTCCAACTTTTTTTTACAAAAGTAAACCAAAACTCATCCAAATGGCATGGGTTAACATCTATTAACCCAGAATATTACTTGTCTTATCTTATACTAATTGGTACGATTTGATCATTTACATTATTTATATAACTTATTTAACCATTTTTTTACCATCATAAAAATAACTATTAGTTCCCTATAAAAAATATACAAAACAATGTTCTATTTGTCTCGATAAATATTTTAAAAGTATAAAAAATTATAATTTTTGTTAATATATAATTAAAAATATTAATAGTCAAATATGTGACTATGTAAAAATTAAAATATGTTCATTAATATAGGATGCATGAGGTAAAAGAGGAATACAAGATTGTGAATAGAGGAAGATATGATGTTGATATTAGTTGATGATAATAAACAATTAAGCATAAGATTTGTTCCATTGCAATTGCTATTTTTTTAAGAATTAAACATATATGTATATATATATCAACTGAACCAGAATTAATGGATGTAAGAGTAAAACTAAATGAGAGTAATTTATGTAAAATTGAAAAATAGGGTACACCAGAAAAAATATGTATCTCATTTATTAATAATATAGATGCAAATTGGAGAATGAATAATAACTTGAGAGTAATGTAACTTTATTAATTAAATGATACAATTGAAAAATGATAATTAAAATTGTGTTGAAAACCAAAAATGACAAAAAAAATGTTAATTAAAACTGTGTTGAAAACAAAAAGTGACAAAAAAAATGACAATTATTTTGAAATTCATATTCTTTGCAAAGTCATGAACTTGAATTCTCTTGGCTATCCTTTTTATTGGCTATTTTAGGTTCCCGTAACTTGTATAAACAAAAATAATTAATTTTCATCTTCAAAATTAACAACTTAACACTATCATTTAGTATTCTTAAAAAAAAACTATCGTTTAGTACGAGCTTATGGGGACAGTTATAACAAATACAAGCAGCCGTGAAACTTATTGGTAACAAGAGGGAATCAAGATAGATAATGGAAAATTATCTTAATACCTGATTTATAAAACAGTATAGGATGCTCTTGAACTCTTTAGAATATTTTTTTAGATGATATTCTTTAAGCTCATTAACATCCTCTTTCCAAAAAAACATCTCAAAGAGCACCGTCCATTGAACTCCCAGTGACAACAATGCCCTCGGAACCCAATTTCACTTCAACAACACGAGTCATCACATTTGCCTTGTATTGATAGAGTATGAAAAATATTTGATATTTCATTTTTCTCATGATAAAGTATGCATTCGAAGATCAAAACACTAAAAGTTATTGATCGGAAAAACAATGCATCTGAATGGAGGATACATTGATTACAACTTTATAATTCAATCGTTTTTATATTTCAAGTTTGAAAAATGTTTTTCTGATGATACCACTTAACGTAAAATCGTACTTTCTCAAAATGTCAAACACCAATAACACAGGAAATCAACACAATTTATGTAAGGAGTGCAATGAACAAAATAGTATGGCATAGACATGAAACCACACTACAATCGTGTCATACGACAATGAACACCAGAGTAATTCAAGAAAAAAAAAGAAGGAAATAAAAGTTAACAAGAGTTTAAACATACTGCATAAGACATGTCACAATGTAATGTAGTCACATAATCACCACACTCATGCTCCTGAGGATATCCATAAGCAATATACATTGTTGGCCTCATGTCTGACTTTTGAAATTCACTAAGCCACTTTGCAACAAAGTTAAAATATCACGCTAAAGTATTTGTATATTTTTTATACGACAAGGAATATCTAAACTCAACACGATGATGAAGTAAAAAACTATGAAGAAAATCGAAAGTAGGTCAATCTTTCAACTTCAACATCGAATTCATATAACATTTTTTGCACCCATAAAGAATTAGGAGATATTAACATCTCCCTTTACTACTCTTGTAAGTGTCAATTTCTTTTACTAACCAATCAATAATTAATTTAATTTTCTCCAATTAAATACGCATGGATTACTAACATCATCAATTGTTTGCAATAGTTTTAGACTTGTTGGGCATATGAATGTCGCAAGAACTATCAATAAAAATGCTCTCCTAAACAAATCATCATGCGTGCCTTTTTTAATGATATTTTTTTATGTCTTATCTTTTTACCCTTGAAGAGATTAAGGTCATTAACTAACTCAACATCATTTTTTAGACCAAAATATTTGCTCCCAATTGATACACCTAGGACAGAGTGTGCATCATATTTAGCAATTTGGAACGATGTTACCTAATGAGTAAATATATACTCTCCATGTCAAACATTTTACTATTTTAGTCCAAATGTATGAATTCAATTGCCCACATTTCACCTCGAGCAATTCCCCCAATCCCATTTTACAGACGGTTTCCATTTGTTTTAGGCTCAATACTTTTATTAATTTTCTCAATGATTTAGGTGAACATCTTGTCTTATGTGGTTCATGCTTGTTTGTCTCCTCTTGTTTTGACAAGAGCTTCTATGTCATCTCACATGTACAAAATATAAGGGATTTCTGCACAGGTAGTCAATAACTTCAATATGCCAACTGAATGCAACTTGGATATTGAGACTGCCAATTAACAATAAGTTTAAAAACAATTAATATGAATATCAACAAGAAAGTGAAATGTGCGGAATTTATGATAGGTAGCTACAAAGCAACAAAACACTCCCAATAAAAAAAATAATGATAAATAAATATGTTGACACTTTGGTTGTCAAAATAAATTATAAATTATTGATCAAATCATATTATTAAAATGAGTGAATCAGTTTAAAAGTGATGAAAAACAAATATCGTAGAAGTGTTAACAAAATAACACATTACATACTAAGGAAATCAAAGATATTAACTGAATAACTAAAGATAGACAAATAACATCATATTGTGCACGTCTTCGAGAATGTGTGGGGTTTTGATTACGATTATGATTTAAACACACATTCCAAGTTTTATAAACATTGTTTTCATAACAAAAATCATTTTTTTTCTTCATGATAAGTAATGTTTGCAACCATTGTACTTTTGATTATGATTAAAACTCACAAATTTTCATAATTGAACATGTAACACTCATAATTGAAGTTGATAATTTTTCATAAAAATCCTTTTGTAAGTTTGAGGTTGGGAATGAACAAGTGAGTAGTATTAACAAAACAACGAAAAAAGTAACACAGTTTAATAAGAACATTTTTTTTCTATATATGTTAACATTCATTTAAACATCTCTTTTTAAAAACATCTAATCCAATTAAACAACAAACAATACATTAGATTATTATAAATACATAAAGAAAATAATAACTCAAAAAATTGATATTGTAGCATACCATAAAAAAAAATTGATATTGTAGCATATCATTAATGATTAATTCATGTAGTTAACATGTAAGTTAAACTAATATTCTAACGTAGTTGAATAATATTGATATTGTGTGGTCATTGTAAATTTCCCACTAATATTAACCCAATACATACCACAACACACATAACTTAAACTGCTTGTCATCACAACTTTGAATTTGAGTGTCAAAATAACAGTGTAATTGATAATGTGGAAGTAATGATTGTTAATTATTGCATATATAACTCTAATTTGTACACGAATTGAGATTTACTACTGTGAAAAAACACACAGTTGTCACACAGTTTTGAATCACAATTGTTAACAATAGATCAGACAGTTAAGATTAATAGCGTAATAAAGTTAATCTAAACAATCTCGGCCACAAGTTTTAAATCAGACGGTTCTGATCTAAAACAATGTGATAACTGTGTGAATTTCTACAACATGAAATCATGCTCCTTTGTACACTTGTGCAACAACAAAATAAACAAATAGGTTAATTTACATAATTGTTATTTAGTTACTATAACTTAAATCAAAATAAATATCAAATTTGTGTAGCTTGAGTTAATGATGTGTAGCAATTCTTATTAATATTAACTCAAATAGATACATTAAACACATAATTTAAATTGTTTTGTCATCACAACGTTTAAATTAGAGTCAGAATAACATTATAATTCACAATCTGGAAGTAATGATGTTTGGTTCTTGCATATGCAATACTAATTTTTACACTTATGCAACACCAAAAAAATAAGTCATTTCATAATATATTTGCATGGTATGATTTGCTGGTTAATTGACATAATTGTCATTCAATGATCATAACATATATCAATTACATATTAATAATCAAATTCAGGAAATATAAGTCATGGTTTCAATTAAGCCCGTCTCTATAAATAAAGTCTGTTCCAAATTTTTGTTTCTTCGTTATTCCTTGCACAATTGACATAAAATGATCATCACTGTATTCCACACATCATTTTAAGGAATTATAATTAACATAGCAAATGACATCAATTTTACATTGATACTTACAATTGGGAACATAATTAAGTCATATGCAAAAAACCTAATGATTGAGAAGTTTGAATTTTTTAGAAGAATATCAGAATGTTCCAATAAAGTCATTGCTTTTGCAATGTTTATCGGTTACTATAGTTACAAGAAACCTTTTTATGTGGATGATTTATCAACATGTGTATTAATTGGTCAGTCTGGTTAAGCTACAAAAGTATACATTTGCCTATATGACAATAAAATAACCACTCATCTTTTTTTCATTAAATTTAATATATACATATTCCTGCTTATAATTTATTTACAATGAATGAAGCTTTTGCAAAGAAAATAATTTATCAATCGAAATCGTTTCGGCCATAAATACTAAGCAATGAAATTATTTGATACAGAACGTATGAAAAAGAAATACTAGACCAGCTCCACCGCGGGACCGGTGCATAAATACAAGTGAGTTACTCGTTCCTTCAAAAAAAAAGTGAGTTGCTGGTTAGAAAAGAAATACTAAACCAGCGTCACTGCGGGACCGGTGCATAGATACAAGTGAGTTACTAGTTTTTTTACTTTAATTTACTTTTTTTTAAGGAAAGTTATTGGTTTAAGAAATTCTATAACATTTTGTTCCTCATTTTTCATAAGACAGTTTTTAAATTTTCACTACGTATTTATTCACATAAATCTAATCTACTTATTAAAAAAAACTTTTAATAAGTAATCTCAATAGATGAAATTAATAACAATATTTTTTGAAAGGGAAATTAATAACAATTTTTTTTGAAGAAGTTAAAATGGAATTTCATTAAACAAATCTCTTTACTTTCACCGCACAAGGTGTGTTGAAGAGAAGCAAAGAGAAAATTCAAGTTACATCAGATACATGTAAGGGACACCGAGATGAAAATAAGAAGAATTACTACAAGAAATTTAAAGGATTGACCCACAGCGAATGGTAGTCAAAAGTAAGATTTTTGTGCTTCGCTTTCAACCAACCAAAAGATTGAGCCTTAATGTTGTCAAGCAAGTGGTGAATAGTATTATTTGAATTTTTGAAGATTCTAACATTTCTTTCTTTCCATAAGACCCAATCTAAACTAAACGAATAATGTCTTTCTTTCGTTTAAAAAACCACCAAAAGAATTAAACTGAGTTAAATCATCTGAAATATTAACCGGAGACAAAGCCTAACCATTAATAACAATTTATTACTAGTATAACGTTTTTGGTGGGGTTTATCAATTTCCTCCTATAAGACTAGCAACATTTTTTTTCCTATTTGAGTCTACGCCCACCGGAACAAGCACCACTTTGATCATGTCTTTCCTTTCCACTCTCAGAAATTCCACCTCACACTTCTTCCACCATTTCTCAATCCAACGCCTCCAAATCTTTCATACTTCATCTTCTTCGCCGTCGATACTCAACGCTCGCAACGGTGTTTTCGCCGCTATTATCGCCGGCACCAGTCTAGGGTTTGTTTTCTACACCACCGACTTTGACTCAACTCACTTTCAATCTTCAATCTCTTCCGTCGTTGACCGGTCAACACTGAATTCACCTTCATTTCTTACCAAATTCTTCCTTCCTGAAACTTCCGGAGCCTTCCTTTTTCGAGGCAAGTTTCTTTTTCTCTCCCGCAATTTTTGAATTCAATTTTAAAATGTTAATTCGAATTGATGAAAAATGTAATATAATATTTATTTATTTTTGAATTGCGATTCGTTTTTTTGGTTTATGAATTGCAGAAGCGTATAGGAGAAAGGTTTTCTTCAATTATGAGAAGCGTATTCGATTGCGAAGTCCTCCCGAAAAGGTATATATCCACACATAAACATATCAATATGTTAGATAATGTTTAGATTTTAGAATTTTTGTGTCTAATTTCAATAGATATCCATCTTTGGTAAGTATTTAAAGGAAATCTATTGTCATTGTAATTAAATTTGGATTTTATTCATACTACTAGCTCTAAACTCAATTATAAGCAAAAATTACTTAATTAAGAGTTGTACTGGTTTGATTCATTTAATTTTCTTGATTTCATGTAGAAGATAAAAATTAAAAATGAAATGCATTTACTAATTTACCCTAAGTATAATGCTTAATTCACCCAACTTTTACGAATTTGTTTAAAGGAATTTTTGGAATAATAACATTAAATGTGGATGGATTAGTTAACATTTGCTTATGATCGAGTTTGGATGGAGTATACATTCTCTGTGTATTACACTATCATCAATCATAAATTCATAATTGTCAAATCATTCAAACTGCCTGATTTTAATCATAGCTATTTTTAAAGTTGCACATATGAATAATAGTGTATCAACATCAAACTCAATCAATTTTATACAGACATCCAACATAATTTTTTCCACATCACCCTACTTTTGTAAGTGTATTGTAAAATTGATAGTATGACATGATAAAATGGATGTAATGAGCATATGCACTATTTGTCTAAACTATTTTTATTTTGACATTCAATAAAATCTAAAAATTTTCCCTCAAAAAAAAATCTAAAATTTTGCCACATCATCCTACTTTTGCAAGTGCATTTTGTAATTGATGGTACATGGAAAATGGATTAAAACTTATGAAGTGTAATTGTAAACCAGACCTCCGATAAAAAATCATTATTTTGGCACACCATTCATCATTTATAACCCTTTTTTAAAATTAAGGGCATGACATGAAAAATAGAGTGTTCTCATTACATGACACTGTATATCAATTAATTCCAAAAATATGTCTCTTTGCAATTAAAAGTTTTTGACCGAATAATCATAAAATTTACTTTTCTATTTAACTTTTAAATCACTTTATCCTGAAGTACAGACGAACTAACTCGAAGTTGAATTGATGTAATCAATCATCTGTAACCTATCCTCAATAGCGTTCAATAAACATCTTTTGTCATCTTTTGACATATCCTCCAATTTATGTTATTAGTTTCATCATATCTAATGATTTAAAGTTAGGTATGTTTTCATCACAAGCCGTGTTTCATTTTACTGAAAGGCAAATTAAAACATGCAAAATAAACAAATATGTATATGTATTCGTAATATACGAATATGTATTTCCAAACCACACTCTTGGAATAATAGCTAGTTATTGTCATAGTTGATTAGTTGGGCCTGGGACATAATATGTAACTAATTTTCTCCAAAGCTAAAACAATTCTCCCTTTTTTATGTATGTTTTTAGCTGAAAGGTAAAGTTGTGGCCTAGTAGGGAACTATGTCATTCTTCCACCATTTTCGATACCAAAAGATATCTGATGACTTCACGGGCTTGTTCGTAAGCAAGAAAAACCAAACTTAAACTTTACACTACATTGAATGAAACTAATGGTTTCTTTTGGTTCCTTTTGAAGTTTGATATGCACATTGACAATCTTTACTCTTTTTCATTAAGGTTTTTGAATACTTCGCATCTCATCGATCACCAGAAGGAGAAGTACTCATGATACCAGCAGACCTAATGAGAGCTGTAGTTCCTGTTTTCCCTCCATCTGAATCTCACCTTGTTAGAGATGGATACTTGAGAGGAGAAAGAAGCCCTGGCCATTTACGATGTTCTCCTTCAGAATTCTTTATGCTTTTTGATGTAAACAATGATGGGCTTATATCTTTTAAAGAGTGAGTATACTATATTCTCTCTAATTATCATGTTCTCTGTTATATATTTTTTTTCCGTTTACAAAGGACTTATTAGTCCTGCTGTGGGCAATGAACTAGGATAGAGTTGAGGCAAGGCAACCTAAGTAGGATCTGGTTCTAGGACCAAGCAGTCCACAAGCGGACCTAGTGACACTTTATCCAAGGCTCTTAGGCTAATTTTGTTCTCCATTCCACTTTTTCTCTTTATGATTTTTGTCTGTGTCCATAATATTCTTATTTTTCTATGGAGCAGGTATATCTTTTTTGTAACACTACTCAGCATCCCAGAATCAAGCTTTTCTGTGGCATTTAAAATGTTTGACGTGGACAATAATGGGTGAGTGCTCATGGCACTTCTTTGAAATTTTGGTACCATTTTCTGTTAGAAATTCAAGTTTAAGCAATGAAGTCTCACTTCACTTCTGTTAGAAATTCAAGTTTAAGCAATGAAGTCCCACTTTACTTAAAATGAGCTAAATGAAAATGTTATGAAAATAGATCCATGGCACATGCCTAATCATTGAGGTTTTGGGTGAAGTTGCGGTGTCAACTGGGTTTTTAGTCCAGTGGGAGCTTGATCATTCCCTATTTACCACCTCATCTGATAACATTAATTAACTTTCCCAGTTTACATTTACAGGGAGATAACTAAGGAGGAATTCCAGAAAGTGATGGCATTGATGCGATCTCATCATCGACAAGGTGTTCAACACAGGGATGGACTTCGAACTGGCCTAAAGGTGAATGATTCCGTGGAAAATGGAGGGCTGTTGGAATACTTTTTCGGTAAAGATGGAAAGGGCTGCCTCCAACTTGATAAATTCGTAAATTTTTTGCAAGACTTGCATGATGAAGTAAGTTTTCCCTATTTCATTCTCACCATATGTCATTATGGTTTTGATTGATTTTATTTTATGGATAATGGATATGTTGAGGGACTAGGCTTTGGCTCTACTCAAGCTTCTACCCTCTCTCTGGTGTTTTGCTCTTATGTTAGGGAGGATTCTTTATCTTCCAAATGCACTGTAAGCTCTTCTCTTTCTTTTATTCAAAGAAGGAATAAAAAAGAGACACGGGGTATGATAAAATCAAATTATTCTGGTGTTATGGGTTAAAAAAATAATGAAGTCATATCTACTAAGTATTTTTCTGTGCCAAACTTAAATCAAGCAATGAAGTCTTACTATGTATATCTATTTTAAGGGTTAATTCTGTAAAAATTGGGCTTCACACGCTTCAGGGGACAGCAATTTTAATAATTGTTCATTGAAAATCCTTGAATTCTTTTATGTTTTATAATATTATTATTAACGTTGTGGCAGTTGTTACCTGTGATAGTAGCATTAAAACTGAGAAAACTCGTATATGTTTCTATATATAATCAGTGATTGTTATAAGAACTCTTATTGTTTGCAATTATCTGGAATTACGCCTGTCAGTTATGGTATGATGTCTTTTATATTTACTTTGATCTTTTAGAAAAGGAAAGACAAGGAAAAGGGAAGTGAAAATGCTTAGAAGGGAAGTGAAAATGCTTAGAAGTCTGCATGATGCCATTACACATGGTTTCAATTTAACAAGATACTTGAAGCATATGCTTCTACATGAACTAGTATAGCAACACTCCCTAATATATTTTAATATTGTACATTCTTTAAGATTTTAAGAAGTCACCATACTAATAAGAAGTTGATCTGTTAACTAGGAAATTAAATTGTATTTTTAGAAAATGAATAATTTTTTAAAGAATGTGTGACGAAGAGTATTTTGCCAGTATTTCTCTCATGTGAATTATAATTCATACTACAAACTACATATGGATATAAGATTCCTTTTGATTTGCTATAAATATTAATTTTTACAATGGTCACAGAAGTGATTTTCCATGACAATCTACGATATTTATGTAGATTCTGAGACTGGAGTTTGATCACTATGATTACAAATCTCGAAAAACAATTTCAGCCAAGGACTTTGCACTCTCCATGGTTGCTTCTGCCGACATGAGTCATCTAGGCAAGTTGCTTGAACGGGTTGATGAACTGAATAATGAGCCATGCTTTAAGGATGTCCGCATCACATTTGAGGATTTCAAAAACTTTGCAGAGCTACGGAAAAATTTACTTCCATTATCATTAGCTCTTTTCAGTTTTGGAAAAGTAAATGGTCTGTTGACGAGAGATGATTTTCAGCGAGCAGCGTCACATGTATGAAGTTTACGATTGTTTTTATGCTTAACTTAATAGTGACGTTTAGGGGTTAACTGTTTTATCCCCCAGTTATATATCCTTCATATTTTTTTAATTTGATTTAGATATATGGCCGAGATAGTAAGTTCATATTTTATTCGTTTCAATTTCAGGTTTGCGGCATATCTCTCTCGGACAACGTGGTTGAGATTGTTTTTCATTTGTTTGATACAAATCGAGACGGAAACCTAAGTACAGATGAGTTTGTCAGAGTGCTACACAAGCGAGAAAGGGACATTGGACATCCTGTGGAGACAGGAATGTTTGGTTTATTGTCTTGCTGCTGGAACTGTAAAGAAAACATCTCATCTTCACGGTTCTTTTCCTTATAGGTAAAGTTACTTTCACAGCCATTTTATACCAGAAATGATACAGTGAATATGAGCCTTTGTTTGGAAGGAGAAAAGAACAAGATAAAGGAAGAAGGTGGCTGGTGATAATTGTCTGAAGGTTTCAGTAAAACTTATTTCTATGAAGCTAACACATCACTTCTTAATATCACCTTAGTTTTCTGTTTTTGGAGGAATACACCTTAGTTTGTACCTACTTTACTGTTGAAAAAGAAAAGGTGGGCACAAAAATAATCATTGTTGACAGCTTATAAATAGCAAACATGCATTGTTCTAACTTGTAAAATAATTCTATGCCACTGAGGCGGTCGGCTTTGAGGGTTGACATGTCTGACAGTTGTAACTACTTCGCCATGTAAATAGTGACACTTTCCAGCTTTATAACCAACAATATCAGTTTTTTTTTCTTCCAAATATTTTATCTGTAGCATATATACTCTATTTTTGTATCCATGAATTCCCATATTTGTTTGTATTTGCAAGGTATGGTTTTACTCGTTACCTATGGCCCCACTTCGAAAGAAAACTACACTCATTTAATCTTTGATACGCCTCAAATTAGATTGGATTATCTCGTGGAGAGAATTTATTGGAAACAAAAAATAATTACAATCTTTATGGACAAAGAGTCCAATTCCATACATAATTTGCAATCTTTGTATGCAACAAACAAATATTGAACTCACCGTAAAAAATAAATAAATATTGAACTCAGATTTTAGAAGTCCAATTCCATCTTGCAGGGGTAGAGGGCATACATACATATAGTAAAACACAGGAAGAGTATGCTACATAGGATCGAAAGTGAAAAAGTATTACAGTAGTTAATCATGCCAAATTTTTGTAATGACTAAAATAAAGGAATATTCCCAGACCCAACAGTACAGCCGCCGTGAAAAAGACAAGACCAATTCTTGTTTGTCTCACTATGAATATGAGCATGAAAATGTCAAATGTAAAAAAACAATCAAAGAGGAAAAAGTCCACGTGTTCAAACATCACACAAAGCATGATACACAATTACTAATTAACATAGCAATCACCAAATGACCAACGTTTGAAATCATAGATTATGCTAATCTCAAATCATATGTTCGAATTCTCTTAATATCGATTTATGTGTGTTAGTTTATATAGAAGCTTAATTTGACTTTAATTGAAGCCGTGCTATTCGATGGTAAAATTGATTTTCATATTAATCAACCCTTGAATCGGATATATTTTTTCCAACATTAACATTCAGCAATGAAGGAATATATATATATACTACAAAAGCCACTGAAAGTGGGCCATAATCACAGCGTTTTCCCATTTTTATGTGTCGTTTAGTCCTTTCCCCCCAATTTTCCTAAAGAACAAAAGCACCCACCCTTTTATTTTAGGCCACTCCATTCTTCCTTTTACACCCTCCAATCCATCCACGTTGACTTCACATAAAAGAAAAGAACACAAACAAACCCTAACCTACACACAACAGCCACACAACGAATCATTACAACTTCATTCATTTGGTCCTAAAGATTGATTTTTATTTTTCATTTCATAAAAAAAAAATCTTCAATTTCAAATAAATCTCTCTGATTATTATTTGATTCAGCTGAAAAATTGATTATTGATTCATAGATCGATGGGAAAACCAGCTGGAAAAAAGAAGGAACATGAATCACCAAAATCCAACAACAACAAGAACAAAGGTTACGAACGTTCAACATCATTCGACGATGACACAGCCATGTTCATCAACATGTCACAAGAATTAAGAGAAGAAGGTAACAAACTTTTCTTCCAAAAAAAAGACAACGAAGGAGCTATGTTAAAGTACGAAAAAGCCCTCAAACTCTTACCCAAAAACCACATAGATGTTGCACATCTTCACACCAACATGGCCATGTGTTATATGCAATTGGGTCTTGGCGAATACCCTCGAGCCATTAACGAGTGCAATCTTGCTCTGCAAGTTTCGCCGAGGTATAGTAAAGCTCTTCTTAGAAGAGCTAAGTGTTACGAGGCGTTGAATCGGTTGGATTTGGCTATGAGAGATGTTAGAGTTGTTTTGAATGCTGAGCCGAATAATTCAACTGCGTTGGAGATTCTTGATAGTTTGAGGATTACTATGGAGGAGAAAGGGATTACTATTGATGAGACTGAGATTGCTTTGGCTGCTATTCAGCAAGTAGAGCCTCCTGCTGCGCGGTTTAGGAAAGTTGTTAGAGAGAAGATTAATAAGAAAAAGAAAGGGCATAAAGGAGAAGGCGAGGAAGAGAGGAAAAGTAAGAATGTTACTGAGAAGAAAGCCGCCAATGTTGGAAATGTTAATGTTAGTGTTAAGGTGAAGGGTAAAGATTCGAAGGATAAGGTTACGGATAAGGATAAGGGTAGTAAGGAAGTTGTTAAGGAAGATAAAGCGGTTACTAGGACTGTGAAGTTGATATATGGAGAGGATATTAGGTGGGCACAGTTGCCGGTGAATTGTAGTATGAAGTTGGTGAGAGATGTGATAAGGGATAGGTTTCCGGGGTTAAAGGGTGTTCTTGTGAAGTATAAGGACAGGGAAGGTGATTTGGTTACTATTACTACTACTTCTGAGTTGAGGTTAGCTGAGGGTTGTCATGTGCTTGGTTCGATTCGGCTGTATATTACGCAGGTGGATTTTGATATGGAGCCGCGTTATGATGAAAAGTCAAGTAGTGGTGAGGTGAGAGGGGAGAATGGGGTTGGAGAAGGAGATAAGGGTGTTGGGGGTAATAGGATGATTACTGTGGAGGAATGGCTTGTTCAGTTTGCGAGGCTGTTTAAGAACCATGTTGGGTTTGATTCTGATTCGTATCTGGATATTCATGAGGTTGGGATGAAGATATATTCGGAGGCGATGGAGGATTCAGTGACGAATGATGGTGCTCAAGAGCTGTTTGATATTGCTGCGGATAAGTTTCAAGAGATGGCTGCTTTGGCTTTGTTTAATTGGGGGAATGTTCACTTGTCTAAGGCAAGGAGGCGAGTGCCTTTTCAGGAAGACGGGTTGAGAGAAGCGTCTCTCGAGCATGTTAAAGCTGGATATGAATGGGCTACGAAGGAGTACAAGGAAGCAGAAATGAGATACGAAGAATCTGTGAAAATCAAACCGGACTTCTACGAGGGACTCCTAGCTCTTGGGTATCAGCAGTTTGAGCAAGCAAAGTTATGCTGGTGTTATTTAATTGCAAACAATAAGAATATCGACGTTGGTCCTTTTGAGGAGGTTCTGCAGCTCTATAACAAGGCAGAGGACAGCATGGAAAAAGGGATGTTGATGTGGGAGGAGATTGAGGAACAGCGTTTGAATGGACTCTCTAAGTTAGATAAATATAATGCACAGTTAGAGAAAATGGGCTTGCACGGTCTTTTCAGGGATGTTTCTTCTGAAGAAGCTGAAGAGCAGGCTTCAAAGATGAGGATACAAATATACCTTTTATGGGGCACCTTATTGTACGAGCGTTCTGTTGTGGAATTTAAGCTAGGACTACCAACTTGGGAGGAATGTTTGGAGGTCGCTGTTGAAAAGTTTGAACTAGCTGGAGCTTCTACAACCGACATTGGTGTCATGATAAAGAACCATTGTTCTAATGAAACAGCAATGGAAGGTACGGGTTGCGGAAACATTATTGACTGTTGTGTATTTATCAGATGCCTTTTAAGTTTAAAATATTTTAGGGAACTAACAAACCAATTTTCATGATTACAGGGTTCAAAATTGATGACATAGTGCAAGCATGGAATGAGATGTATGATGGGTGGCAGTTTGATGTTCCAACTTTCCGACTTGAACCATTGTTTCGTCGGCGTGTTCCAAGACTCCATTACATCCTGGAACAATTTTAAGTTTTCTTCTCTGGTTTGTCATTCTTTAGAGGCAAAAATAGCGCTCCTGTTTTACTCTTCAATATTTTTGAAGGCTTCTACATTCCATTCCAAGGCAGGTGAGTAAGAATACAATGCCTGTACTACAGTTTTTTTCTGCATGTTCCTATGGCAGTAGATCTTCTAAATTTTTCTAAAAATATAGTGAGATTTTTTAGCATATAAAAGTTTTAAAAGGTTATACCTTTTATTAAAATTGTTGTTTTATGTTTCATGGAATTATATACTGTGTTTTCTGTTGGTTAAACATTTAAGTGGTTATTTCTGGACTTGCTCATAATCGCAACAGGTGTTGTCTTTTCTGTTGTTTGGTTTTGCTTTCCGTATTCATAATACTAATAGTAATGGAGAGATTATTTCTGAATAGTTTCTATTTGTTTTAGTAACTATCTAGCGAAGATAGTAAAAGTTTTGGTAACTTTTACTTAAAGAAATATAGTTATCTGGGTGTGCCTATGTTCTAGAATCTACAGTTTAGGTCAATAAACAAATTGATAAATGATATCTGCATGCTTAGTGGAATCACAATTTGATGTTGATGGCAAAACTCTTGTACAGTCTATGATGTAATGTGGTTTTGCAGAAGCAAGTTATTGTTAAGGTTTTAAACTAGTTTGGATGCTCTATATTCTCAGCTAGGGAAAAGGATTATCATGTTCTAATCTGTATCCTGTATTGATTTATGACGAGGTTGTGTGAGAAATAGGTCTTGTTTAAGATTCAGGGTATGTATTAAATATAGAAATGCTTCTCGCCTAATCCAAAATGTATTAGTCCTACTACCCAAAACATTTTGGGTAATGGTTGACATTGTCAACGGCCTTAAAATTACGTACTCAAATGAAAAAAGAAATAGAGAATATCAATCGTACCACAGAGAGTACAGTAGAGACCAAGAAGGAAAAATAGGCAAAAACTAATGGACTTTACGTTTTGAAGTGGTACTGCCAAGCTTGGTGCTTTGTTGGTGATTTATTTTTAAATATAGGTTTAGGAGATGATTTTACTTTTAATTGGGTAATGGCCATTCAGTAAGTTATAATAAACTCTTCTAAAAATATGCAATTGTTAATTCAGCTGATTAATCAAAGAGGTATTAATGTATTATGTTGGCCACTAGGACTGGGTTTGGATAGTTTGCATGTGGTCATAGGTTCAAATCTCATTGTTAAATAGGAATGTGTGTATTAATTTTAAATTACAGATTTTTGACATTTATGAAATCTGATAGTTTGAACTCTAGTTACTGTTTTTGATATGCTGTTTCATAATGGTCACCGGCTTTTTTTGACGTGTCCCCTGCAAATTGTTGTTGGTTTTTGGCGTTAGGGGCTTAAGATAAGATTGAAGCCAGTTAGCTTAAGACGACTTAAATCATTTGATCGACTGCTATGCCTACATGTTCATTGTCTGGTTATACAAGATGGATGGATTGACTAAACAGTAGCTTTAGAGAACAACTTTCCAATGGTCTATTTTATTCAAATAGAATTGCACTTAAGTGGAAACTTTCCACTTAATCATCCTTTAATATATTCAATATTTCCATATAATTTTGACCAGTTTATTTTATTTAATCTTCTTGTTCTGTTTTCTTTAATTCAGTTATACATTTTTACCAAGGATGACATTGATGAAATCATAAAGACTGAATGGATTTATGTTCCTTTTGATTGCAGGGATTTGTTCTTCATTTTGTCAACTCTGTGATGGGTGCTATGATTGAATTATTTTTCCGATATCAGTTTTGTAGAGATTGGGATACTAGGATTAGAAAGATTGGTTATAGTATTTTATTTGCCATTAGAGGTGGGTATATGTTATGATGGTTTTTGCTGTTGTAAAATCAGGAGGGGTTATATGTTCTGATGGTTTTTGCTGTTGTAAAGTCAGTATATGATTCCATTTGTTGGTTTGAAGGTAATGAGTGATTGGATTTGTTCAGTTTGCAAACACAATAAAAATATTCAGCTTGATGGGGTTTGATGATTATTTAAGTTGTAAAATTGTCATTTATACAATTTTATTTCTTCCGGTATTGTATAGTACACTGCATTTGTCATCATATTTGTCACTGATGTTGTTCTTCACACTGGGTTCTCGTGTTGGAATATCAAGTAGGTGGCTCATATTTGTCCCCTTCTTGAACTGTACATATTTCTTTTGTTTTGTCGAGTATTTAAGCTGAATTGCCTATGTTTTTCATTTTATTTAGCAACATTTCTTGACACCAGTGTTACACAATTAGTTTGGCTTTTCTTAACTTTTGTTCATGTGGGGGTGAGTTAAAAACAGTTTTGATCAGTCTTTTAAGATTTTGAGTTATGCATATGTTTTCTGGTGATATGATAAGAAAAACAGAATACTACCAAAGCTACAGTCAGCAAAGGCTAAAGAGATTAAATCACCACATTTTGTATTCAGTTAACTCTTGATTTTTTTAATATCTGTTGATTGTTATTTTGTTAACAGATTCTCACTCCAACTTCTATATCCCTCCACTACTATACAAATCTTTTTGAAGCCTGCAGTTGCATGTTGGGAGTGCATTGCAACTACACCATCTTACATTGAAACTTTACCATCCAAGACGAGGAGCCTGTCTCCTAATGGAACGCAATCAGATAGTTGAGAAATGACATCAACATTCCACTAAGTTGTGTGGTAGAAACGTTTCTATCAAATTTATGTGAGATATTGATAAATTTATGAGATCTATTTAAAAAATAGGGAAATCCATCTACCTTTCCACTAGGAGAATTTCTTTTCTCATCCTCGCACACCCTCTATATTCCGAACCATTTACACTATTTTTTGGAGTATAATCTGAACAGCTTGAAAAAGAACACATACCAACTACTCTGATCGTCTAATTCTTTTTTCAAATGGCTTAGGTTATATAATCCAAAAAAATATTAGTAGTTGAATTATATAATATAAACCGTGTCAAATCCCATATCAGACCAGTTTGAAAAAGTAATTGTTGTCCATATGTTGACGCATTAGAATTATATAATCCGAATGCGTAAAATGCAGGTTTATATCATTATATAATCAGGAAATGTTTCGACACAAAGACTGAGTGTTATTTGTGACATTGAACACACATTGTTTGGGCAAATTTACGCCGATTTTGCAACACAAATCAAACTATATTATTGGCACACATCGATGTTAAAACAGAAACACAACATATTATACATTATGTAAATTATTCAGAACAAATATTCAGTGATCATGGTCAAACGATGCAAATCCCAACATAAACGATACAAAAGTACACAAATACTAAGGTAACAACATGCCCCTACCCCTAGCACCCCCTCCTCCTTCGAGGCTAAGTCTTTGATATGGGCTCCACTTGGCCGGGTTAGTATCCCCAAGGCCAAGTCTCTGATCTGGCCTAACCGTGGACTGATGCCTGCTTGTTGCATGAGTCAGTTTGTTGATTGCATGGAAATCGAAAATAATAATAGTTTATATACAATACTCACACTCCTCGACTTAATGAGACACCTTTTATAAATGACAAAACTGTGAAGACTCACTCAATGATCTAAAGCCGACAATACCTGAGAACATGGTATGACATACTTGAAGGTGAAACAACGGAAACCAAACACGGACTACCTCAAATTTGAGTTGTTAGAATTATTTAATTAGTCTCGAATAAGTTTTGATGGAAAAGTTAAATCTTATTTAAATCAATTTTGATTTGATTTGATTCAAATTTAAAATCATGATAAAATTCAACTAGAGAAAAAAAAAACTTTGTTACTCCCTCTATTTTAGAGAAAAAAGAATAAACTTTGTTACCCTCTCTATTTAAAATTAACATTTTTAAATATACGTGTAAAAACCTTAAACGACATTCATTTTAAATCGGATGAAATATTTATTTTAGTAGCTAATAATGTTTTTCTTTTCTAAAAATACAACACCATCATCAAATTTACCTAGTACTGCTATTTTCTTGATCAATTTTATTCCCAAAATAAAAACATGGGGATTTGCGTAAAGTGTTGTCCTTGTTCTTTCTAGCTCTAGTATTAAAAGCAACACCAGTGACCAGACGCAAAGAGAAAGTGTAATAATAATGAAAGAGATTGCACCAACTTTGTTGTAGCAAGTAACTTAGCTGAAACAGAAAGAATCGTGGAGCGTGTCAGAGAAACTAAAACTGAAACAAAAACTCGTTCTTCTTCTTCTTCAATTTTAGGGTTTTATCAAAAACTCAAATCCTCTTTCACCATGGTCACCAAAATCCGAAAACCATCCCATGCTGGTTCTTGGTACACCGACAATCGTAAGTTTCTTCAATCAATCATTGATTTCTATTCATTTAAGAATTTTCTAGTTTAATTTTTATGATCAAGATTAAAAAAAATTAGGGTTTCACCTTTCAATTAGTGTTTTTTTGTTATTAATTCAATTGGGATGGTTAAACTTTGAATTTTTAGTTTTTATTTCTATTGGGGGTGGTTAAAGTTTGTTTTTTTTTTTTTAAATAACTGCGGCGTAGTGTGATTCTTGATGCGGAGAATCACAGTTAAATATGAACTCAATTGCATTGAGATTTCAGTAGGATTAAACACTCTTATGTCGCGACCTAGATTGTAATCGCGGAATTTTAATTAATGCTCTGTTATTTTTAATATATGGTTGAATTTTTAATAATGTATATATGATTTGATGGGTTGAAACGTTTTCAAGAACTATGAAGCTTTGAGGAAATTGAAGTGTTCTTCACTCTAGTTGTTATTGATGGCTTTGCAATCCCAACTTGTGATACAATTGTGGTTGCATTAGCTGCATTTGACTGTGATTACTGATAGTATCAAAGATCGCCCCCAATTTGTGCGACTTCAATTGTGGTTGCATTTGACTGTGATTCTCTATAGTATTAAAGATTGTGATGCAAGCTTGATTTAAAACCTTGGTGACCAGCAAAATTTCAATTTGATATTTCTGTCTTATGTTTTTGTTAATTTATATTTTTCAGCTAAGCAGCTTTCCGAAGAACTGGAAGGATGGCTGAATTCGTGTGGTTTAACCAAGTCTTCTGATGTGCGTGGAGTTATAGCACCGTAAGTGAATGTATTAGACTTGTAATGTAACCCTTGATTGAAAACTTAAGGGTCTGATGTTGTTTTTTCAAATATCCTTTTGGATTCCAAGTTTTAGAGCAGTTCAATTTGCTTTATTTATTTATGATTTTTGAGAGAAACAATGCTAATGTGTTTGCGATGCACTGGAATGTTGTGTTAGACATGCAGGTTATTCGTATTCAGGACGTGCTGCTGCCTATGCCTTTGGAAACATTGATCCATCTAACATGTAAGTTCATTTCTTGTCTGTTCCTCTGACTTGTTCCTGGTAACTTATGGATTGTTGTTGTTGCTGATGTTGCTATTATTTTATTTCGATTTTGTGATTTCAGCAAACGTGTTTTCCTACTTGGTCCTTCTCACCACTATTACACCCCAAAATGTGCTCTTTCAACTGCAACAGTCTACAAGACACCCATTGGGGACCTACCTATTGATTTGGAAGGTAGTGATAATTGTATGATATATGAATATGAATTGTTGTATTGAAAATTGAAATTATACTATAATTCTACATATTTATGTTCAAGAGAGGATCTCTCAGGAAAAGGATATTAGGAAATTACTAAACTATATGAGGAAACTATATGAAGTAATGAAGAAAAAGTATCTGATCATTATAATTACAATCAATAGTCTTCTATCTGAGCTATGGATATGTGTAAATTATTTGAACTGATTCATTTTGTTTGACTTCAATGTTGGCTTCTGTCTTTCCTCATTACACATTTAATTTTCCATTGTTTTACCAGTAAACGAGCAGCTTAAAGCTACGGGAAAATTTGAAACAATGGATATTCGAGTTGATGAAGCTGAACATAGCATGGAAATGCACTTGCCATATCTTGCTAAAGTATTTGAAGGGTAAGTTTTATTATATTTAAAGGGTTCCAGTTCTTGAAACTTGCCACAGAGACTGAGTTTGAATATTGGCGCAGGCACCCAGTGAAAATTGTACCAATTTTAGTTGGTGCAGTTAGTGCTGAGAATGAAGCTATGTATGGACAGATTCTTGCTCAATTTGTCGACGATCCCACTAATTTCTTCTCTATTTCATCAGATTTTTGTCACTGGGGATCTCGGTATGTACTTTTTTTCTTACATGTTGAACTACCTTATTTCTTTCTTTCTTTTCTTGGTATACTCTTGCAATTTACAACTTTTGTCTGAGAAATGCTAAAAAAACACAATAACGCGCAAAGCAAACATTTAGAAACCAGTTATGTTTTCTATGGTTTATTTACTTGATATTACTTGTTAGATGCTTAATGTTTTCTAAACTTCAAATAATATACTTCGTTATTATGATTTTTTTTTGTTAAGATATGCTCCAGTGGTGACCGTTCATTGGCAATGTTTATAGTACACTATCTCTTCTTATTGTCCATGTCTATGTATTCTGATGGATATCTCATATCCATCAACAGTTTGAAGCTTGTATTGATCGCGTGATTTGTGACTGGTATATTATGTCAGATTCAATTACATGCACTATGACAAAAAACATGGGCCTATTTACAAATCCATTGAGGCCTTGGACAAGATGGGCATGGATATCATTGAAACTGGAGACCCCGATTCATTCAAAAAGTATCTGTCAGAATATGACAATACAATCTGTGGACGTCATCCAATTAGTGTTTTTCTCCATGTAAGTTCCTTATAAATTTTCATGGATGTAGATTTATTGCATTGTTGTTGATATTGTTATAAAATCATGTTTTCTTATAATTTAGGTCAAAAATCATGTTTTCTTATAATTTAGGTCAGATTATATTTTAGGTCAAATTATAGCGTTAAGGTCCTTATAATTTCAATGAATTTTCAGTTTGGTCCTTAAAGTTTAAAAGTTTTTAATGGAATCCTCATCCATTGTTGTCAAGGTTTAAGGATGTTCTAGCAAGTAGCATTTATAATGGGAATCAGGAAACACTTGAACTAGCACAGTTTCAATACATGATAATATTACTATTGTATTGTTGTCAATATTATGCTTTGAGCTAAATGTATTTTTATCTGAAACCGTATCTTAAAAATGTTCATTGAGTTTCTTTATAAAATAGTGAAGGGCATATATCTGTATGTGGTGTTTCTGGTCCATATCTGTTGCAGCTTACCACATTAAATTAGTTTTTCTATTTTATGCTGTTATCATATTTACTTTCATCATTTTGCAAATTTATCAGATGCTGATGAACTGCTCATCAAAGATAAAAATCAAATTTCTTCGCTACGAGCAGTCTAGTCAATGCCATAGTACAAGGGATAGTAGTGTTAGTTATGCATCTGCAGCAGCAAAGGTTGATGATTCAAGCTCTAGTTGAAGTTATTACCTTCTTCAATGGGGCGTTGAAAATTTGATTTCCTTTTAAATTGACTATTTATATTTAAGCTTCGAACAAATGGACATTATGTTGTTTCTTGTTTGTAGATTATTGTCACTAAAATATTTAGCTCACCTTTAGACTGGGAAGTTGTCAAATAATGAAATTCCATTACACTCCCAGCTGGGTGTTCCAACCTAACATGCTTGGAAAGTTGTGACTTTGAATATATGATTTGATCGTGTCATGTTTGCAATTGTAACCATTAAATCTTTACTTTTCACTTTAGACAACTTTGTTTTTGAAGCTGTTTAGTTATGGTGATGAAGGTGTTGGTTCTTGTGGTGTCATCCGCGTAATAATGTAATGTCTTGATGGAGCAACACTGCTGCCTATGTAATGCCAATGCGTTGATTGTGTTTTATCAAAGTTTTTACAGAATATAAGCTGAGAAAAAAAAATTAACTTTCATATCAAGCATCTTTTACATCTTAGAGATATTTATGGCATAAAAGTTTAAAAAATATGCATATTATTAAATTAGTACTATTGGCTATTTCAAGTCGAGCTCAATACTTTGGTGAACTCCACATATAAAAAAGCTCAGTGATATTTGTATGGAACTCGGTTAACTCTTTCATTAAATCATAAAATGAGAATCAATATTTTCTCTCTACAGATGTTTTTGAGTCAAAAATTTGAGTTTACAAGTTTTTTTGAAGGCTTTCATGCTGTTGAGGTCAAGAAAAACGGCATAAAATATTTCTTCACTAACAAGTATAGTAAACACTTATTAATATTTCTTTCATAAACATCATTTCATTGTCCATAAAGATTATGCTATCTTTTTACTTAAAAAAATATTGAGTGTTAATCACTTTCAATAAAATAATTATAGTAAACACAAACGAATGAATATACATTGTTTTGAAAACAAAATTATGTGCCACGTTTACGATTTTATAGCATTTGTAGTTTCGTTGTATTAATCTCAAAATTAGGAACTATGGAATACAAACTTATATTTATTATTTAAATACTTACCGTTCAGTTACATTAATATCAGTAACTATTGGCTATACTCAACAATAACAAACTTTAAATATTGTTTAAAGATTATTTGCCTGAGAATTTTGTGTATGATCAAGAACACAGTTTTTTTTTTATTGTCAAAAAAAAAAAAAGAACATAGAGTTTTTGACTTTTGACACTTTCCTTCACATATGTTTAACATTTTGATAACCTTAAGTTTTCTATAATTTATAATAATTTTAAACGTACATACATCACACAAAACACCAATTCCATTTTAATGATGAAGATGAATGGGTGATGAGTTTTGGGTTTTGATGATGAAGGAGTGATAAATTATGGGTTTAATGAGAAGATTAACAGTTTTTTTACAAAATTTAACGGAAAGGATTTATTTGACTAACAAATTATAACTTAAGGGACCAAAACGTAACGTTAATAACTTATGGGACCAAAATGTAACCAACAAATAACTTAAGGGACCAAATTCCTTCAAAAAAAAACTTAAAGTATACGGGAGCATGTCTCCCTGCAAGTTTGGGGTTATCTGAGGAACAAGTAAAGTATATGGGAGTTGTTGCTGGGCAAAAAAGGTATCCTTTCTCTAATAATTTTAATTCTGGTTGGCCAAACCGTTAAAATTTCTTTGCTGGTGGTGGCAATAATTTTCAACCATCTTAAGCCACCAACTAAAAACAGCCCAAAAAAATTCTTGAGGAAACTCTTGACCAATACATGATGTCCACTCAAAATCAAATTGAAGT
>Ga0228710_1001690_pt1 | contig 33659 bp, 19 predicted proteins | sample MedpolnodulmetaG_FD_177995 | JGI IMG/M metagenome (GOLD analysis project Ga0228710, IMG submission 177995) | Root nodule microbial communities from Medicago polymorpha collected in Santa Monica, California, United States - pink nodules | ecosystem: Host-associated > Plants > Roots > Nodule... | reverse complement strand
TGGGTCTTATACCTCTAATTCACATAGGAAAAATATTCTAATAATTCGGAATTCGGCAACAAGGTATGTACCATCCAGATTATTATGAATCATGGAATCATAGGGATGAAGGTCATAATGATCAGCAAGAAAGTAAGCATAGTTCCACTCATGAGGGAGATGCTCATAGAGATTCATATGGAAATGAATTAGATTGATAAAAGATAATGAATGAGTACAATGGTTGTTTCTATATTTAGAGATTAGTTGGAGTAACTAACTCTAAACTCAGCTTCTAACTCTAGTTAACCTAACAACTACCTATAATTGATTATTCATATTGTGATGAAGGCCTATTGTGATGGGCCAAATAGGTTACTCAACATATTTGGTGTGTCCACTATCTCCGTATAACTGATTTTCCCCATAAGCACTTGTTGCAAGTGGATACTATAAACAAGCTTTTGTAACCTCCGTTCAATTTGAATTAATGAGAATAACTTTCAAAGTCTCTTGCAATCCATTTTATTCTCTCAATTCTGTTGATATTGTTTGGTTTATTATGTTGTTCATGAATTTTGTTAATAAGTATGATGAAACATTGTTCCAAGTTCCAACCATGGAGCGAACTTAGGTACTTCTGATAGAACTGGAATACTTCTGATTGACTTGACATTAACACAACACTCATTAACAAATTGAGTCCAAACAGTTGGTTTTGATTTTAGTATATGTAATATTTGTTCACATTGGTTTCAATACTTGTAATATATGAACAGTATTAATTTTAGGACGTGCTATATTATTGTTCTAATTGCTCCGCTTACAAAAAAAAATTTTGACACCCTTTCAAAGTTGTTCCTCTCATTAGGATGAATTCAACATAAAAATGTATTACAAAGATTAAAACAAAACAACAATGATGAAGGTTATAGAAAAAATGATGATCAATAAACAGAATATCTTTATTTGAGGGGATGGAAAAATACATCAGAACTGTAAAACTTGTATATTTACTGGTGTAACGAAAAGAACATATATGTGTGTGTGTGTGAGTGTGTGTGTGTGCGCACACACGTGCCACTGTAGGTTCTTCATTAGGCTCTAAAAATGGGTTTTATGCTGGGCTTTCATTTTCCCTTGCTTTGCTTAGAAACATTACTAAAACACTATTTGAAAAGAGTAAGAGGATGGGTGCGATATAATTAGATGGAATAAAGAGGTAAAAGGTGAAGGTTTACCTTAGCTGCTTTATCGAAAGACGGCTCTACATCAAAACCACCTCCAGCAGAATCCTTCTCCTCCTCGAGTTGTTCTTGTTTGTTGGAAGAAGTTTCAGTTTCATCTCCAGACATCGCAGACCTCTCATGAGCAATCTTAAATTTCATAATTTCTTTGGAATTATCATCATCATCCAAAGTTTCGTTCGCTTGAGGATTTTCATGTACATCATTAGAGGCTAAAGAAAAAGAGATGGTGAGGTTGACAAGGAAAAAGTATTTAAGTTTCAAGTAGGCAATTGCAATTCAGTGAAAAAGAAAGCATGCAATTGCAATTAATAAGGGTGTGCTTACGTGCAAAACAATAGATTTAAAGGTAACTCTACTCGCCGAGACAATTGTAATATTTGACGATGAAGGAAAATGAAATAAAGCATTCTATATAATGTTTAGATGTATAAATTTTTAAAAAATATTGTTAGTTTCATCTGGTTTCTCGCAAATTGACTATGAAAGGGAAGAAATATGGACTATATTTTAAATGCTATTCAAAATATATTGTACGGCAGGATTGATTAACAACATAAGAAAGATATCATATAACATTTGTGAAAGAGAGCAAAAAGTTTCATACCAATTAAACATTCATGTGAACTGTGACAATTTTCATTCAAGTCCGATTGTTGGTTCTGTATGCCAGTACCTTCCTTCTCATCATCTCCCTCATCATAGCCTTCACCTGATCTTGATTCAAATTGAATTTCCTCATACAACTCTAATTCTAATTTCTTGTCTAAATTCCCTGTGCCTAAAACACTCCGACTTTCGGAGTAGTAAATTGGACAAACTCCACACTCTTTGATACTTAGAAGGCCATCAAGTTCTCTCCCGCTGCTTGTATAAGTTGTAATGCAGAATTTAAAAGAAATCTTTCTTTCAATACTGCTGAGTATGCCGTCATAATGGTATGGATCATACCATACAAAAACATGATCTATGTTCAAATTTGTAATCGGTTTATGATCCCACTTAGACTTATATCCCACCTCCCTCCTCCCATCTTCCGTATAGCATTGACATCGCATTCCAACAAAGTATCCATGCTGTCGTGTTCTCTTAGATGGAGAAACAACAACTGCAAAAATGAAGCCCAGTGAGTTGGAAATGTTGATAGTTATGGAGGAAGATGTGGTTGATCGGTGTTTGAACTCTCTTGGAACTCTGCGTCCTGGCAGACAAACCTCGGCTCTGTTATAATTGAAGCTGTGGGTTTGGAATCTGTACTTTCTGACCAATACATTGTGAAAGGCAGCACTTTTCATTGTTAACATGGCATCTTCTGTAATGCGGTCAAGCGAGGGTCCATCCAATTCCAGCATAATGCTATTCTTAAACGAAATGTATTTTTTTTGGCCAATCATGTTTATTGAAAAGGTCTTCAAAGTGGATACTGTTATCAACGAGGTGCAGTTGTCGGCCTGAAACTCTTTGATGCTTAAAGGAAGTTCTGGCAGACAACGAAGCTTGCTGCAATTGTCTAAAGACTGAACCTCAAGCTCTGAGAGGTACTTGATGCTAGCAGGCAACTCCTCCACACTGCTTCCATCCAGTCTTAATTCATGCAATGATTCTAAGGAACTAATGTTTGCAGGGAGTTCAATCAAGTTACAACAGTCTTTCAAGTGTAGTAATCTCAATAATGTCAGACCCTCAAAAAGGGCTTCTAACTTTGATTTAGTTACTACACTGCACTTAGAAACCCGAAGTTCAGTAAGTGATCTCAAGCGAGATAATTCAATTGGTAGATTTGTTAGATTTAAATCTTCTAGATTCAACCAAATAAGGTTGTTCATGTCACCGATTGACGTGTGCAATATTTTGATTCCGGTTTTGCTTAAGTCCAACCTCTTTATTGAATCTGAGGACAATGAAAATTCCTTCAGACTCTTGCAGCCTTTGACACTGAAGTATTTTAGAGATGTTAAATGCTTCTCACCCATAAGACTTTCCAGTTTTATGCACCTATCCAGTAGCAAAGTATCAAGTGTGTCCTTAGAAAAAGCAGAAGGTTGAAGTTCGCATAACTCTTCACAACCGGAAAGGCGCAACTGTTTGAGTTTCAACGCCCCAGACAAATCAGGGAGGCGGCGTAACTGTTTGCATTCACTTAGGTCGATTGCCTCTAGATTCACAAGTTCCTGTACCAATTCAAAAGGACACATCAAAGGTTATTAATATTCTCATAAAAAGGGCAACCCGGTGCACTAAAGCTCCTGCATACACAGGGTCCGGGAAGGGGTCCTACCATTTGGTGTATTGTACGCATCCTTACCTTGTTTTTACACAAGAGGCTGTTTCCAGGACTTCAACCCGTGACCTTCCAGTCACATGACAACAACTTTACCAGTTGCGCCAAGGTTACCCCTCGTTATTAATATTCTCATATTTTATTTAAATTGGTCTGTCAAGCATCCATTCATTTTCACACCATGCAATCGAAGAAAACACAACTGCATGTGACTCACATTATTTAATATTTTTTCTAATTTTCATTTGTATAAAAAACGAAGAAAGAATTCCATAATTCAGATGAATTGGTTTAAGTACAGACACGCACCTGCATCCCGTACCAAAGATGTTCAATGTTGCTGTGCGGCAAAGAAATCTTAATCAGCTGCTCAGCATGAAAAGGCTCTGGAAGAGACTTCAGGGGATACCCATTCCACTCAAGGTATGTCAGTTTGTCAAAAAATGGCATAATATTTTCAGGAAGATGCACAGTGCCCAATCTCTTCTTACCCTTGGGGATGTGGAATTTAAGAAATCTTAATTTAGTCATCAATTTGAATGTGTCAGCTTGAACATGTATATCTAGTTTTTGAGACAAATCAAATATTATTCCTTCAATTGCATCATTCCCCTGACAAATTGAAAGTCACTACATTATTACCACAACAAGTCAACAGTAATTTTTTATATTAGAAAAATTTAACACTCCATACCTTGTTATTTCCAAGTACATCACAAATGTCTTTAGCATCCCTCAGTCGGCTACGCTTTCCTTGGTCATTATATTCTTCTCGAACTATATCAAAGGCCATCTTTTGTAGTAAGTCATGCATTTGTATTCTACTGTTGTTTGAAATGGTTATAAGAGTTTTATCTTCGAGGATTTCTATCCCACTAGTTGCATTGAAACCAAAGGCATCTAGTATTCTTGTGACGATATCTTTGTTTTCACCTTTGAAAAAGAATGCAATGTCTAGAAACATTTCCTTCTGTCGCCATGATAATCCATTATAACTCACTCTTAGCACTTTTTGAATATCGGGCAAGGATTCTCCTTTGTTCTCATGCAAATTCAACTCAGATTCCCAGAATTCTGGTTTTCTGGAATGAAAATGTGAACCCAAAACTTCTAAAGCTAGTGGAACACCTCCTGCACATTTAACCGCCCTTTCCGAGAAATGCTCGTAACCCTTTAAAGGATGGTCTTGCTTGAAGGCTCTTAGGCTAAAAAGCTTTAGAGAGTCTTTAAGCCTCCATGTTTTGACCTCATATATTTCATCAACTTTTCCACTAAGAGTATGCCTGTCTCGCGTTGTGATAATGAGTCTACTGTTAGGTCCAAGGTCACCAAGTACTCGACACAAATCATCTAACTGTGTAGCATTATCAACATCATCAAGTACAATGAAAACTTTTTTGCGAAAGAGCCTCCTCTTGATGAACGTGTGAAGTCCATGAACATCAGATGCTGTAATTTCTTGCTTCAGTAGCTCACGAAGAAGCTGATTACGAACATATATTGGTCCCAACTTTTCTGAGTCTTCGCTTACCTTTTCCAAGAAGCATACATTGTCATAATGGGCAAAGTTCTTGGCAAACATCTGTTTTGCTATGGTTGTCTTTCCTATTCCACCCATGCCCCAAATTCCAATTCTTGGTATTGTTTTCAGTAATAATTCAATACGTTCACTGCTCTCATCCACTTTAACAAGGTCTTTGAGTTCATTAGGATACATGAGGGACAACTTTTGCAAAACATCTTCCACAATTTTATCAATGACTTGAGAATCATCCCTAGGAAAATAAATAAATAAATAGAGAATAAACAAATTAAACTTTAAGGAAAATTTCAATTTGGTAAGTTTCTAAAATGCTATAAGAACAAAATCAACTCGTTGACGGGATCATTTGTGTTGGTGAATAGATCAAGATTCAGTTGGATATGGACAAGGAGACTAGCCCACCATATACACCTAGACAACTATTTCCTCCGGTCCTTGTTATAAGAAACGATTCACTTTTTAGGTTCATTGAATAACTGATATATCTATAGACCAGATAAATTAGTTATTCAACGAACCTAAAAAGTGAATTGTTTTTTATAATAAAGACCGGAAGGAGTATTTATCTATATGTTCATCACAAATTCATCAAATAATGTGTTCATAAAAAATTCAGCAAACAACATAACTATATACAGTTTCAAAAGTTACTTAGGGTCTGTTTGGATTAACTTATTTGAGTTTATCTGCGGACAAAATTTGTGTGCCTGGCTGTTTGGGAGAACTTGAGAAAACAACTTCTGACAATTTTCACAAGCTTTTTTCGACTTATTTTCATAAGTTCTCCAATGCAGTTTCTAAAAACAGCTTATAGCATATACAAAACCAATTTAGCTTTCTTTAATCTTTTTCTATAAAAATAGATTATATGTAAGCTTATCCATAAGTGCTTATCATGATATAACATAAGAATTAATGAGTTTAGAAGAAATAAATGAAATACTTACCGATATTTGCGAGAGTCCCATCCAGATATATTGGCAGCCAATGTGAGAGCAGCTTTCCACTCGGACACCTTGTCTAGTTGAGATTTACTATTGGCGAGATCTCTCTCATATCTTGCGAATGCCATCTCGTAACTTTCTTTCTGATGACGAACATCTGATGGATCTATGTTATAGAACACAGGTATTACAACCTGTCCATGAAGTTTTCTGCATTCGAGTATGTGCAGGAGTTCATCCAAACACCATTTTGAGGTTGCATAGTTTTCTGAGAAAACTACAAGAGACATGTGTGAGTCCTGGATTGCTCGTGCAAGAGCAGGTCCAACCTCATCACCCTTAACGAGGCTATAATCAATGTATGATTCGATACTGCTATCGCTAAGAGCTTGATGAAGCTGGGCAGTGAAGTTTGTACGTGTATCCTCTCCCCTAAAGCTAATGAATACATCATATTGTTTGTGAGAGATACGCATATCTCAGAATAGATATCACTACACTTTCTTTCTTTTAGGTTCAAACCATAAAAGGGTAAATAAGAGAGTGGAGGGGTTTATGCAGATGATAACAGACCAAAGACAAACTTCACTTGAGATAAATAAAATAAGGAAAATTCCTTGATATGAAGAGTTGTGTTGGGTGCCAATAAGCCAAATATCTCCAATTTAAATTTGCTTTACGACATACTTTAAAAAAATGATATAACATGATTGGATGAGATACTTACTTCACCAAACTCGTTAAAAGAGTGTTATCCAAAACAACATGCAAAGAGATAATAAGAGTCTCTTCTAGCTTAACTAAATATATTCAAATTTAACTTTATAAATGCAGCGGTTTTAAATTTCTTATCGAAGAATTAATCGTGGCAGGAATGCAAAGAGTATATTCTCTTCACACACACAAAAAAAGTAAAATAAAGCAGGGACCCTTTTCTTTCGGTGTTTTTTTAAGCAATTATGAAGAGTGAGGAGAAACACAAACATGTAGGTCCCACAAGTTTTTTTTTTCGTACATGTGCAAACAAAGATCAACAAAAGAAACTGGTTGGTTTCACTCATTAGTCAACGCTTCTGCAGTGGTGTTGACTGCGTCATCATAGACATTAAAGATATGGAGCATTATCCACCACCCAATTTAAAGAAGAGGAAGAAGAAAATAGAAAAACTAGATGTAGAAGTTTTGTGAGGGTCATTGATTGTACATGCCTTGTAGCCAACTACGATCCATCTTTTCACTTTTTTATCAATGATCTTGCAAGTTGAGGATGGAGGTGTTGTGACATGTAAGTGTTCAAGTCTCACCTTGGATGTAAAAATTGAAGTTGATTGACCTATAAGCGAGAAGAATTATAAATTCAGTATCTTAGATTTTAGATGAAGATATAGTGTCTAATCTCAATTATGCGCAGTGGTGTTGTCAGGATCTTGGGTTAGCGGGTTCAAACCTCTATTGTCGATGCGGAAAAGCGGTGTGGCGCGGCCAACCCAATAATTGGCGCGGTGCGGGAGCGAGACGTGTAGCGGGCGTATTTCGGTGGTGCGGTCACTGATAAATTTAATACTAGATACCATAATATTAAAAATAATATACACTAAAATACCTTAAGTATTACTCAAAATTTCATGAGTATTCATAATATGGAATAAAAGGGATAGCAAAGTCGAAAATGGTTAATACCAATTATATACAACTAATACAAGTTATTGTTTTACTATTTATAGGTCCACTTTGGCCCTCTCCACTTCTGACACGCGCGGACACGGCCTGACACACGTCGTTGTGGCCTGATGTGGTGGTCCTGATTTTTCTGCTACGCTTCGCTATAGCGGCCGGGGCGGTCTCTATTAACAACAGTGGTTCAAACTTCTGAACTTTAATTAATAATTATAAGGGTTAAATATGTTATTGGTCCCTATAAATATACCAACTTTTCGTGTTAGTCCCTCTAAAATTTTCCTTCGACTTTTAGTCTCTATAAAATTTTCAATAATTACTTTTCGTCCCTCGTTTAAAGTAAACTCATATGTATAATCCATATTTTTAAATAAAATTTTGCAGAAAAATGCATAATATTATAAGGATCTCTCCCAGAAAAAATTAGAATTTTTTACCAAAACATGAATTAAATATGAATTTTTATATTTTTGGAGGTAAAAAATTCATATTTAATTCATGTTTTATTAAAAAATTCTATTTTTTTTTTGGAGTGATTTTTACAATATTCTATACATTTCTGTACAATTTCATTAAAAAATACAAAAATTTACTTAAAAATAGGGACCAAAAATAGTGATTGAAAATTTTATAAGGACTAAAAGTTGAAGTAAAATTTTAGAGGGAATAAAACGAAAAGTTAGTATATTTATAGGAATCAAAAACATATTTAACCCTAATTATAATATATGAAAATGAAATATACTCAAAAAGTTATATTGCACTTGAAATATTCCACAATTGTTGTCCAAACGATTCTATGTTCTAAAATTGTCGAAAAATTATGTTGCTCTATGAATATAAAGAAATTATAGATAGTTTAGTTAAAAACCATACAAAAATATCTAAGAAAATGAACCTAAATTTTGTTATATATTTAAATAAGGGTTTTGCTAGAAGACATCTTTTATGAAGGTGTCTTTTAACAAGTTATTCTATGAGCATTTGTTAAAAGACACCAACTAATTTTTATGATGGTGTCTTTTAGCAAAATTATAACTAAAAAGTGGAAATCACACCTTAAGGTGTGAGTTGCTAAAAGACACCTTCATGGGTGGGGTCTAGCGAAACATGAATGCAAGATTAAAAATTGAGGGTGTTCAAAACATTAATGCACTATGAAATCCGGTGGAAATTTCAAAATTCTAGGGTGTGTGCACACCCTCAAACATACGTGGCTCCGCCACTGATTATGCGGTTGTTCTTAGCTCAATGTATTGATACATACTTGTGAGGTTCTCTATCACAGCAGTCAGCAGAGCTCTGAGTCAACTTTACTCATGTATAAGTGAGACGACTCATAAATTCATTAATTAAAGTTTTGAATAAAGATGTAATGTTCAATTTCATTGGGTTAAAAAATTGAAGTGTATAAATAAATAAATATAGCAAGTATACATTCCAAATCAATGAATTATTCATCTCCATTCATTTTATAATTTGCTGCTTCCTCTTAATCCCAAAAATATTTTATAAAGAAGGCTTAAATGCATTTTTGACCTCTTAACTATGAAAAGTTGCGATTTTGTCCCTCTAACAATTTTATCCAATAACTTTACAAAATGTTGTAATAGTGTTTGGAGTATGTCACGTGTTCCAAAATTGCAACTTTTTGTAAAGGTAAGAGATAAAAAAATAAAATAAAATATTCCTAAAGATAGAGAATCAAAAGAACATATTTTCCTAAAGATAAATTGTCAAAAGAATATATTTTCCTAAAAATAGAGGGTCAAAAAACATATTTCTATACATTTAGAAGCAAAATTGTTATTGATTTTGTTCAGGACCAAAATCACATTTTTTTTAAAGTTAAGGCGTCAAAAATGTATTTAAACCTAGACTTAAATATGATTTTCGTCCCTGTAAAAAAAAAATTTAAAAAACATCCCAGCAAAATTCTTTTTGTTTGAAAAAGGTCCCTGGCCCCACCAAAACGCTGAAGTGGCATGGTTCTTGCCACGTGGCAGTTGCTGACTATGTAACTTTTGCCACGTGGCATGCCACATATATTAAATTTTAAAATTCTGAAAATTATTTTTTGAAATTAAAAAATCTGAAAATAATTTTAAAAAATAAAAAAAATTTATAATTTTTTCCGATTATATAATTTTTAAAAATTTAATTTTTTTTAAATATGAAAAAAATTTGGAAAATTATATAATTTTTGAAAATTAAAATATGGAAATTAATATATTTTTTTTAAATTGCATCATCTGAATATTTATAATTTTCGAAAATTTTTAAAAAAAATTCTAATTTCTTGTTCTTTTACGAAAATTTTAATTTTAAAAAAAAAATCATTTTTTTTCCGAAAGTTATTTTCAGAAATTTAAGAATATATATAATATTAAAAAAAGTAATTTTATTTTGAAAATTATACAAAAAATAAATTCAGAAAATTATTTATTTTAATATTTTTAAAATTTATTTCCATATTTTTTAATTTTAAAAACAATTTTCAGAATTTTAAAATATTTTTAAAAATTTAATACTATGTGGCACGCCACGTGGCAAAAGTTGTACAGTCAGCAATTGCCACGTGGCCAAAACTATGTCAAATCAGCTGAATAGTTGGTCCAGGGACTTTTTCAAACAAATTTCTTTTTTACAGGGATGTATTTCAAATTTTTTTTTTGACGAAAATTAAAACTGGTCCAAATTACAGGGACGATTATCATATTTAAACCTTAAACCTATAAACAATTCAAACATGCCACTTATTTTTAAGGATTAAAATGTATTTATAGAGTTAAAAGCGTATTGAATAAAAAAAAATAATGAAACTGAAATTACCGCAAGCTCGATAACGGTTCTGCTCCGCAACATTGGCACTCGAAGCAAAAAAGTGAGATAGAATTGGAAAGCAAGAGGTAAAGTGCGACAGAGGAACAACAAAGGCGATGGTAGTGAGAGATATATTTATAGAAAGCAGTAACGATAACGAAAAGGAATGATACGAGACAATCTTGATGATTTTCACATATCGAAGTCACGATTTCAGGATGAGAAATTCTGCATTATTGATGTTGACTGAACTCTGAACAAGTGTACGACTCCACACTGAAAGAACAATTACTTTAGATAATTAATTCGTTAAACAACTATTTGCTCCATTTCAAATTCATTTTCTTTTCAACTTTTTCCACAGTGGAAATGGTCAGCAGATTTCTTTTTTTACTGTATTTGGGTTAATTCGTATAACTCATATGACAGTGACATTATATGACTTATGGTTTCTTTATTTCAATTTTTTTAGTTTAAACGTGTGAAGCCCGGATATGAGATACGATGCGGATATCATACTGCATCAATACGTTGATATGGAAAAATGTCAAAAATCAAAATACGATACGGCTGAAATACGTTAATAAAAAAAATTATACAATTAAATGTACAATATAATTATAAAAAAAAAATTTAATATGCAAATATATTAACAAACAAAAGAAACCAGTCATAGAGTCGTAGCACATCAACATAAATATAAATAATATTGACGATTAAGAGAGTGATGATTAGTCAATTACATACACAATATATCTCAAAAAGAGCATCATTAGTGTTATACTATATACAATCGAACATTTTTAGTGTTATAGTATATTGATCCAAAAAAGAAGCACTATATCCAAAAAAGAACACATTAGTACTCAAGAGTTAAGTTATTTTAGTTAACATTAATTGAGAAATATCGGGGCAGGTATCGGTACAGGATAATTATTAGATACTCTCTAGATACGTATCAGGAAGTATAGGATAATTATTTTTTAAAAAAATAAAATTTAATCTTCGGATACTCTTCTAATACGTATCAGGAAGTATCGGGCAGGTATCGGTGCAGAATACGTTGGGGATACGGTACGTCATCCATTTAAAGTATCGGGGCTTCATAGGTTTTAATCCATCTCCTAATACTGGGATTGTAAATTTTGATGATGTGACAACACTTGGATAAACAAGTTTAATATTAATACCCTTGTTCTTATTATTAGTATTTTATTCCATAATTATTATTTTATAGAATATTTTATTCATTCCTCTCAATAAAAATATTTTACTTATTCAAAAAACTAATTAAAATAGTATTTTAATTTAATACTGCTCCAATTTAAATATAAGTAAAAAAAAATGTATCTGGTTAAAAATTTGAACAAAATATATATATTTTGTTTGGCTTTTTTATGCTTATATTCGAGACTAACATGATTATATTATTATTTAATAAAACAATATTATTATAATTTAATATATTTCTGATTAATAAAGAAAATATTTTATTTATTTTAACGTATAAAATATTTTACAAATTAATGTACTATTTCAGTAATAAAAATATTATGATCAAAATTTAAATATTTTATAAAATTTGTTTTAATATTTTTCATCATACCTATAATTTAATAAATTATTTTAATAATTAAGTATTTTATAAAATAAATAACTAAAAAATTTCAATTACATTTTAAATTAAAATATTTTTTCCATCACATCTTCAATTTAATATATTATTTTAATGATTCAAATATTTTGTAAAGTAGTAATTATTGAATAAAACAAAAAAAAAAATTGAAGAGACTAAAATGAAATATATTACCACAAACGGGGGCCATCAGCATAAGAAGTGCTTAGGAAGACAATAAAAATTCAGGATATAGTTCCAAAAAACGAGAGAAAAAATAAACAAGAGCCTAAGAAAGAAACAAAAAGAAAAATCAAGTTATAGCAGTGAGGCACATCAAAGGACTTTGCCTCCATGACTTCTTAAAAATTAAAAAAAAAGGTTTTGCCTCTAAACATTGTAGTGAAAATCAAAAGAAACAAATTTCGATTTAAACCACCAAAAAAACTAGACATTTAACCTGCTCACTATTCAATTATAATTTTCCTGGAGAAGCAATCTCATGAATTAATCACGATATGTATTTACACCGTTGACTTAGCATCTTTAGTTCTCTACCATCCGTGAATTCGGCATAGCACAACTTTTGTATTGGTTATTCTTTTATTCACAATAATTGTCGCTAGGTATAACACTTCTCTTTTTAAAATTTTATGAAATTCCGCATACTTGATCTATTTATTAAAGTTACTTAGAACTTTGATCTTAAAAGTAGATTTGTAGAGTCCCCGTGAGCTTAGTTCAGTTGGTAGGGACATTGCATAATTTATGCAGGGGTCGGAGTTCGAACGCCGGATACCCATTCTGAAAAAAACTTAATAAGATGGGAATACTCCCACTCATTCAGTTCAACCATCAAAGTCTTTAAATTCAATTACATAATCGGAGAAAATTGAATGAAACAAATAAATGCATAACTTCAAATCTTCAACCGAAATTTCAGCCACAAACAATTGAACCCAACATCAGTACTTCTCAGCTACTGCTACTTCTATAGTTGTCTGCAAACTCTATTTTGAAACCTTCCCATTTGTCTTTCAACTTCTGCTGCTTTGACAAGGCAGCAGTATAGGAAGATTTAGACTTCCTAATACTCGCCATCAGCTCTTTGCTTTCGGTAATCATATTCTTAGCCTTATCTTCCACTTTCTTCTTTTCACCTTCACATTTTTCCATGCTCTCCTTCAACTTGGTTTTTTCCAACTCAAGAATTTTCTTTTGCTCAACAAGTATTCTAATTTTTTCATCCATCTTTTCACACTCTTCCTCGACACGCTTCGCTTCATCCTCAAACTGACTCTTTTCTTTCTGTTTTGATTCCTTCTGTTTCTTAGCATCTGTCACTCGCTGCATAAGCTTTTCTTTTTGTTGTATAGCATTATTGTGATCCTCAACCACATTTTTAGTCATGACAAAGTCTTCGAAAAGGTTCTCAACAGAGAATGTCATTTTCTGGACAAGCGTCGCAACATTAGGAGAAATGTTTTCATGAGATTCTTGTTTTATACATTCCAGAGACATATGTAATTGCCGCTGTAGCTTGACATCACTCAGAGTGAACTCAAGTGAATTTTCCAATAGGCATTGAAGGTTATTCAAGGCTTCTCTTACAGCAACATTGCTTGTGGAACAGGTTGCTTTTGGCGAGGACTCTGGACTTCCCAACAGGATGCAATCAAGCTCAGCAAAAGGGTCATCATCTGATCCATCTTCATGTTTGCTAAGATCTGTTATTGGTGCATTTTCTTTTTCTTGGTCTGGTTCACTTATCAGATCATTGGTTTCAGGAACAATGATTTGTCCTCCTTGTATATTTGGTTTTTCCTCTGGATTCTTGGTCTCATCATAATTGTCTGGCCAATTGTAGTTGTTTACACTTGACTTGTTATCAGAATTTTTTTCAACAGTTGACACTGGAGATAGATGCAATGCAGCTTCAAATCCAGTGCTTTTGAACTGCACAATGAAAAAGCATTTATCAAGACAAGAGCAAGTGTCTTCTAGAAATTCAATAACCATATTATGTACTTTTATTTGTTGGATTGTTCATGAGTCATGATCGCTTATATATATTTGCATTCCAGTTTTAATTTAAGGCTCACGAGAGATAAGAGACTAGATTCTTCAAATTTCTTTTCGATAAATGCCTGCATATATTTTAGGTTACTATGAAATCAACATTTTATTATCAATTCATGCAGTGTCTTAAGAATTGGGAGGATAATGGAAAGAAGAGGTATAATTTTCAAAAAAATGTAATTGTTGGTTTTAATTTTGTCTTACTGGTTAAAAAAAAAATTATATCTTACTTCGACGTGTGACGGAGCGATATCGGACGGATAAAAATGACTTACACTTAGTTTTCATTGATTTGGAGAACTATTATTATCTTATTGTTCTTCTCACAAAATCACAAATAGATGATCCCATTATTTTGAAAGAGAAATTTTTTTTCATGCCCTTTCAAAACTATTGGTGACAGTTATGCTATCTTTTTCGTAGAGAACTGTAAGAACCGTGACTATATCATTGTACTTAAAGTTTTATCCTTACTAATTTTGTTCTTCAAATATGGATAATATAAAGACTAACTCAAACATAAAAACAATAGTTACAAAAAGTAAAACAAAGCAGCAATCATCAAAAACAAAAATTGCTTGATTTGAAGGGGTGAAAAACTATATTTTACTAAGGAAATACAGATGACATCAGAGCTGTAAATTGTATATTTACTGTAGATTCTTCAGTAGGCTCAGTAACTTGGGATTTTTAACCAGCTTTCATTTTCCCTTGCTTAAAAACGTTATTAGGACACTATTTGCAAAGAGTAATTGGATGATTGTGATATAATTAGCAGGGATAAAGAGGTCGAAGGTGTAAGTATTACCTTAGTTGCTTTATTGAAAGTTGATTCTACATCAGAACCTCCTAGAGTGGAATCCACCTCCTTCTCGAATAGTTCTAGTTTGTGGGAAGAAGTTTCAGTTTCCTCTCCAGACTTCGTACAACACTCATCCAAATTTTCTTTCTCTTGAGGATTTTCATGTACCTGAGTATCCTTAGAGACTAGAGAAAAAGAAATGGTGAGTTTGATAGGAAAAAATGAAAATCTAATTGAAGAAAAACAAATTGATGTAATATTGAAGTTTTGAATTGTAAAAAAAACAACAAAAGAAATATAACATATAACATCTGTGAAAGAATTTAAAAAGTTTCATACCAATTAAACAGTCATATGAACGGTGACAGTTTTCATTCAAGTCCAATTCTTGGTTCTGTATGCCAGTGCCTTCCTGGTCATCAGCTATTTCATTTGATTCAATGTCAATGCCTTCTCTCTCATCACAACCTTCAACTGATCTCTCAAATTGAATTTCTTGGTACAACTCTAATTCCAAGTCCTTGTCTAAATTCCCAGTGCCTAAAACGATCTGACTTTCTGAGTAGTATATTGGACAAACCCCACACTCTTTGATGCTTAAAAGGCCACCGAGTTCTCTCCTACTGCTTGTTAAAGTTTTAACACAAAATTTAAAAGAAATCTTTCTTTCAGAACATCTGATTATGCTGTCAGAATGATATGGATCATACCATACAAAAACATGATCCATGTTTAAATTCGTAATCGGTTTACAATTCCACCTAGACTTGTATCCCACCTGCCTCTTTCCATCTTCTGAATAGCATTGACAATGCATTTCAACAAAGTATCCATTTTTTTTTGTTCTGTTAGATGGAGAACCAACAACTGCAAAAATGAAGCCCAAGGAATTGGAAATGTTCATAGTTATGATGGAATTTGTTGTTGATCGGTGTTTGAACTGTCTTGGAACTCTGTGTCCTGGTAGACAAATCTCAGCACTGTTGTAATTGAAGCTGTGGGTTTGGAATCTGTACTTTCTCACCAATACGTTGTGAAATGCAGCACTTTTCATTGTTAACATGGCATCTTCTGTAATGCAGTCAAGGGAGGGTCCATCCAATTCCATCTTAATGCTATTCTTAAACGAAATGTATTTTTTCTGTCCAATCATATTTATTGAAAATGTCTTCAAAGTCGATACTGTCACTAACGAGGTGCAGTTGTCGGCCTGAAACTCTTTGATGCTTGAAGGAAGTTCTGGCAGACATCGAAGCTTACTGCAATTGTCTAAAGACTGAAACGTTAGCTTTGAGAGGTCCTTGATGCTAGCAGGCAACTCCTCCACACTGCTTCCATCTACTCTTAATTCATACAATGACGATAAGGAACTAATGTTTGCAGGGAGTTCAAACAAGTTACAACAGTATTTCAAATGTAGTAATGTTAATGATCCCAGACCATCAAAAAGGGCTTCTAACATTGATTTAGTGACTACACTGCACTTAGAAACCCGAAGTTCAGTAAGTGATCTCAAGCGAGACAATTCAATCGGTAGATTTGTTAGATTTAAATCTTCTAGATTCAACAACCTAAGGTTGTTCATGTCACCGATTGATGGGTGCAATATTTCGATTCCGGTTTTGCTTAAATCCAACCCTTTTATTGAATCTGAGGACAATGAAAATTCCTTCAGGTTCCTGCAGCCTTTGACACTAAAGTACATTAGAGATGGTAAATGCTTCTCACCCATAAGACTTTCCAGTTTTATGCACCTATCCAGTAGCAAAGTATCAAGTGTGTCCTTAGAAAAAGCAGAAGGTTGAACTTCACATAATTCTTCACAACCGGAAAGGCGCAACTGTTTGAGTTTCAACGCCCCAGACAAATCAGGGAGGTGGCGTAACTGTTTGCATTCACTTAGGTCGATTGCCTCTAGATTCACAAGTTCCTGTAGCAATTCAAAAGGACACATCAAAGGTTAAGAATATTCTCATATTTTATTTAAATTGGTCTGTCAAGCATTCATTTTCACACCATGCAAGGGAAGAAAACACAACTGCATGGGACTCACATTATTTAACCATTTTTCTAATTTTCATTTGCATAAAAAACGAAGAAAGAATCCCATAATTCAAATGAATTAGTGTAAGTACACACACGCACCTGCATACCATACCAAAGATGTTCAATGTTGCTGTGCGGCAAACAAATCTGAATCAGCTGCTCAGCATGAAAAGGCTCTGGAAGAGATTTCAGGGGATACCCATTCCACTCAAGGTATTTCAATTTGTCAAAAAATGGCATAATATTTTCAGGAAGATGTACACTGCCCAATTTCTTCTTACCCTTGGGGATGTGGAATTTAAGGAATCTTAATTTATGCATCAATTTGAATGCGTCAGCTTGAACATGTATATCTACTTTTTGAGACAAATCAAATATTATTCCTTCAATTGCATCACTCCCCTGATAAATTAAAAGAAGTCACTACATTACCACAACAAATCAACAGTAATTTTTTACTTAGAAAACGTTAACACTCCATACCTTATTATTTCCAAGTACATCACGAATGTCTTTAGCATCCCTCAGTCGGCTACGCTTTCCTCGGTCATTATATTCTTCTCGTACTATATCAAAGGCCATCATTTGTAGTAAGTCGTGCATTTGTATTCTGTCGTTGTTTGAAATGGTTATAAGAGTTTTATCTTCGAGGATTTCTATCCCACTAGTTGCATTGAAACCAAATGCATCTAGTATCCTTGTGACGATATCTTTGTTTTCGCCTTTGAAAAAGAATGCAATGTCTAGAAACATTTCCTTCTGTCGCCATGATAATCCATTATAACTCACTCTTAGCACTTTTTGAATATCGGGGAAGGCTTCCCCATTGTTCTCATACAAATTCAACTCAGATTCCCAGAATTCTGGTTTTCTGGAATGAAAATGTGAACCCAAAACTTCTAAAGCTAATGGAACACCTCCTGCACATTCAACTGCCCTTTCAGAGACACGCTCGTAACCTTTTAAAGGATGGTCTTGCTTGAAGGCTCTTGAGCTAAAAAGCTTTAGAGAGTCTCTAAGCTTCCATGTTTTGACCTCATATATCTCATCAACTTTTCCACCAAGTGTATGCCTGTCTCGCGTTGTTATAATGAGTCTACTGTTAGGTCCAAGGTCACCAAGTACTCGACACAAATCATCTAACTGTGTAGTATTATTAACATCATCAAGAACAATGAAAACTTTTTTGCGAAAGAGCCTCCTCGTGATGAATGTGTGAAGTCCGTGAACTTCAGATGCTGTAATTTCTCGCTTCAGTAGCTCACGAAGAAGCTGATTACGAACATATATTGGTCCAAACTTTTCTGAGTCTTCGCTTACCTTTTCCAAGAAGCATACATTGTCATAATGGGCAAAGTTCTTGGCAAACATCTGTTTTGCTATGGTTGTCTTTCCTATTCCACTCATGCCCCAAATTCCAATTCTTGGTATTGTTTTCAGTAATAATTCAATATGTTCACTGTTCTCATCAACTTTAACAAGGTCTTTGAGTTCATTAGGGTACATGAGGGACAACTTCTGCAAAACATCTTCCACAATTTTGCCAATGACTTGAGTATCATCTCTAGAAAAATAAATAAACAAAGAATAAATAAATTAAACTTACAAGAAAATTTCAAATTTGGTAAGTTCCTAAAATTCTATGACAGGATCAACCCATCAACCAGATCATTGTGTTGGTGAACTGATCATGATTCGACTGCACCTGGACAAGGAGACTAGCCCTCGACATGTAGCAAGACAACAATTTATCTATATCTATTATATCATCAACATCAAGAATCATCATATATCATTTGTTCATAAAAAATTCAGCATACAATATAACTATATACAGTTTCAAAAGTTACTTAGGAGTATATGTAACATAAGAATTAATGTGAGTTTAGAGGAATTAAATGGAATACTTACCGATATTTGCGAGAGTCCCATCCAGATATATTGGCAGCCAAATTGAGAGCAGCTTTCCACTCAGACACTTTGTCTAGATGAGATTTATTGTGGGCAAGTTCTCTCTCAAATCTTGCAAATGCCATCTGGTAACTCTCCTTCTGATGACGTACGTGTGATGGATCTATGTTATAGAACACAGGTATAACTACATGTCCATTAAGTTTTCTGCATTGGAGTATGTGGAGGAGTTCATCCAAGCACCACTTTGAGGTTGCATAGTCTTTTGAGAAAACTACAAGAGACATATGTGAGTCCTCAATTGCTTTGGTAAGAGCAGGTCCAACCTCATCACCTTTAACAAGATTGTAATCAATGTATGATTCGATACTTCTATCGCTAAGAGCTTGATGAAGCTGGGCAGTGAAATTTGTACGTGTATCCTCTCCCCTAAAGCTAATGAATACATCGTACTTTTTGTGAGAGATACGCATATCTCAGATACTCAATTAGCTATCACTACTTTAACCACTTTTTCTTTCTTTTTATGTTCTCTCTTTGCTCTAAACAAAGGAAAGGGAAGATACCATAGTGAAGGGGTTTATGCAGATGATAAAAGACTTTATATGCAACTGTGTCAAACCTCTTGAGAGAGACTATTGTCGCCTATTGTGATCCTACCTAACACGAAGTATTAATCTCTACATTGCTTGCCGACATACTAGTTAACACTAAAAAAAGAGTTCAAGATTGTTGACCATAAAATAAAGCAGGGACCACTCATGTGAGTAACGAGAGAGGAGAAACACAAACATGTGGGTACTACAGATTTTTTAAATTTTCGTACATGTGCAAAGAAAAATCAACAAAAGAAACTGGTTTTGTTTTCTTGCTTTTCAAGATTACCCTTTTTCCACTCTTAAGTCAATGCTTCTGCTGTAGTGTGTGGACTGCGTTCATCATAGATATATTAAATATATGGAGCATTATCCACTACCCAATTTAAAGAATAGTAGTAAAATAATATCACTCTCCTTTGTTTAAACTACAATAAATTAAATTATTATAGGTTAACACACCCCAAGAACCCCTCCACTCCCAACTTGTCAAGACTCAAGATTATTGGCAAAAGATGCATGGTAGTTGTTCTGCTACTACTATTCTTTAATAGTAGTTCCCTTTCCTAGACAAGGTGAGGGAAGATAAAAAACGGTAGAGAAGGGGAAAAATATATGTGTTGGTCCCCCACCAAAACCTTTCTAAAAAAAATAAAAAATAACATAGTACTATTTTTATTTGTTCCTCCATCTTGTCAACAAAAACCAACTTTTTAGGTTCATTGAATAAATGATGTATGTGGTCAATAATATAGACTAAATACATCATTTATAATAGTGATCGAAGGGACTACATATTAGCCCTCCTACTGCAACTATCGGTTTAATTCCCACATTCGGGGTCATGCCACTAGAGGGAAAAAAAAAGAAACAAATGAAAAAAAGGACAATTACTTGTGAATATTGATGCAACTCAAATATGTATAAATCAAGTACAAATAAAAATTTGAGGTTTAGGAAGAGAAGAGAGGGAAATTTGAGAATGAAAATTTGGTTCCCGATAGAGCTTCTATTATTAAGAGGAGTAATACACTGTTCTGAAAGAACCAACAAATCCTACAAGAATGAAGAAGATTTTAGGTACAGTCAAATCTAAGAGATGTGGTCAATAGGACACAATAAAAGAACATGTAACGATAATAATTGAAGAAGGGGGAAGTCATCAGGTCACATGCTCTCCCAGTTTTTTTTTTTTCTCTTTTTAATTTCTAACTTTTTTAATATCCAAACACGTCATGTTGCTAAAAATTGGAGAAAAAACTGTGAGGGACTACGAAATTGAGAATGGGGACTATTGTTCAACAAAAAAAAACAATAGAAGAGGTATTCATTATAGTAAATAATAATCCATAAATTGTGAAGGCTTGTTTGGTTTTGTTGACACAAGAGGTATCCATTATAGTCTATTTAGTCTAGCCAGTAACTTTATTTTATTTATTATATGGCTAACATTTAGTTCATTCATAGCCGAAGTGGAAGTGCGACTCACCACACACACTTGAATCCAACATTAATACTTCTCAGCCACTGCTATTTCCATAGTTGTCAGCAAAATCTACTCTGAAACCTTCCCATTTGTCTTTCATCTTCTGCTGCTTTGACAGGGCAGCATCATACGAAGTTTTAGACTCCTTAATACTCGACATTAGCTCTTTGCTTTCAGTAATCTTATTTTTAGCCTCGTCTTCCAATTTCTTCTTTTCACCTTCACATCTTTCCATGCTCTCCTTTAACTTGGTTTTTTCCAACTCAATACTTTTCTTTTGCTCAACAAGTATTCTAATTTTTTCCTCCACCTTTTCACCCTCTTCCACGAGACGCTTGGCTTCATCCTCAAACTGACTCTTTTCTTTCATCATTGATTTCTTCTGTTTCTTACCATCTCTCATTAGCTGCACAAGCTTTTCTCTTTTTTGCAAAGCATTGATGTGATCCTCAACCACATTTTTAGTCATGACAAAGTTTTTCGAAAGGTTCTGAATAAAGGATGTCATTTTCTGGACAAGCTTCACAACATTCGGAGAAACTTTTTCATGAGTTGCTTGTTTTATGCATTCCAATGACATGTGTAATTGTTGTTGTAGCTCTACGTCACAGAGAATGGACTCAAATGAATTTTCCAATAGGCATTCAAGGTTACGCAAAGCTTCTCTTACAGCAACATCATCACTTGAGGAACAGGTTATTTTTGGCGGAGACTCTGGACTTCCCATCAGGATGCTCTCAAGTTCAGCAAAAGGGTCCTCATCTGATCCATCTTCGAAGTTGCAAAGATCCATTGGTGAATTTTCTTTGCTTATTGGCTCAGTGGTGTCGGGAACAATAACTTGTCCTCCTTGTATATTTGGTTTTCCTTCTGATTGCTTGGTGTCGTCAAAATTGTCTTGCCCATCATAGTTGTTTTCACTTGACTTGTTATCGGAAGTGCTGCCTTCAACCGCTGGCATTATGGGCAGATGCAATCCAGCTTCAAATTCAGTTGACCTTCCTTCAATTTCTTTGCTTTCAAACTGCACAATGAAAAAGCATTGGTCAAGGCAAGAGGAGCAGGTGTATTCTAGAAATTCAATTATAACCATATTATGTTTTATTAGATACAATATTAGTCATACTAGTTAGTTGGACTAATTAGTTAGACTAGTTAATTGTTCTCATTTTCTATATACTTATCTTTACTTTTCTCTCATCTAAAATTTCTATCAAGAATAGTAACATGTACATTTATTTGTTAAGATTCTTCATGATAGCTTATCTATATTTGTGTTCTAGTTTTGTTTTAATGTTCATGAGAGATAAGAGACTAGATTCCTTTTTATTTGTGTAAGGTAAGGCCTATGATGTCTTTGAAGAATGAATTGTGGGTAATTTACCCAACATCCGATAAAAACTAGCCACATAAGTAAATTTGCAAATGGTACCCACAAACTAATTTTCACTCCACTTGCAAATGTACTCATGTGACTAATTTATGCGATGTTGGGTAAATTACCCATAATTTTTAAAGGCAACATAGAAGAAACCTTTGTCTAATGATAGGAGGTAACTCTTCAACTTTCTTTTTGAGAAATGCCTTGTATATTATTGGTTATTATGAAATCATTTCATTCTTAATGCCTGCAGTGTCTTAGGAATTGAGTGAATAATGGAAAAAATGAGGACTAATATTGAGATATCATTAAAATACACCTAAAGTCTTAGACCTAGACATAGGGTAATATTGAATGATACAGTATTACAAAATTATTTCACTAGTATAGCATTTTTATGGACTCAAAAGAGGAAGGTGGATTACAATTGATGGAGCATTTGTAAAGAATAATTTACTCTCATCATCGTAGATGCCTTGGGTTCCTAGTCGTTGAGTCTTAGGCTTTGTTTGCGAGTTTGAAGGGGAAGGGAGGGGAGGGTTTTAAAAAAAAAAGGAAGGAGCAAATTTAAGAAATAACAGACATTGAGAGGAGAGGGATTTGAAGATTAACTTTTTATTCATAATACAAAATCCTCCTAAGGAACGCAAAAATTGTATTGGGGAGGGTTTTGGGGGTGTTTTGGAGGGTTTATATGAATTTTTCAAATTCAATCTAAATTGTTATAATATTTTTAAAATTAAAAATATATTGGTCATAAGCATTAGTTTATCATTCTCCAAAAAATTGCTCTTTCAAAAAAAATGTGAAAGATTTCTCTATTTTTCTATATATTTCCCACACCTCAAAGCCCTCCCCTCCCCTCCCCCCCTCCAAGCTCCCAAACAAAGCCTTAGGGTCTGTTTGGGAGGAGTTTTTTAGAGGGCTAAGTCTATATTTTGAAATATATTTGATATTTTTAAATATTAAAAACATGATCAATGATCATATAGCACTTCAATCACCTAGCCCTCCCCTCCAAAACCCTCTGTCCAAACATTAATCATTTGTTGAATCCTCATGATTCCTTTATCCAGTTTATTGATTATTATTTACTTTTACTTTGCATTCTAATTCCATTGTTTTGTCTCCTTTTGACTCGCACAGTCTAATAAATATATTGATAAAAATGGCAGATGAAAACTGAAATAACTATAAAATGTGATGTTATATTTTTGCATTTTTTGACACTTTTTGCTATAAAAATAACAGAGGTTGTCATAGTAGTGACTTACAATTTTTGCAAAGTTTGTAATATTCTCCTCATGACTGGTTCCAGCACTTGTATTGGTTTCGTTGTTAGAAGATAAGTGACTTTCAAGTTCAACTGATTCTAGTTTAACCATTGCTGATCTTGGTTCTGTGCCATAAGCAACAAAAATTACAAGTAGGAGAAAACATAAATTCCATAAAATAAAATAAAAAAGCAAAAGAGAATATGAATTGTTGGAATTAGAATCAGTTGATTTCTCCTACTTAGAATTTGTCCCTGGTTCAACCAGCTCTGAGTCTAATTCTGTGATTAAAGACAAGGAAAGTGAAAACTTGGAAAAAATAATATATTTCAGACCCGGTGTTCAACTTTACAAAATAATAAGAACTACCTTGCTAGTGATTAGGTAATGATAATGAGATAAAAAAAAAAGGGACTCGATTTAATAAAGTGGTAGGAAACTAGAAATAAGCATAGCATATATGATGAGACTAGGGACAGGGAGTAATCAATAAGTAAGAGAATATATTGTTAAAAAAGAAGTTGCAAACCTTGTACAGACTTCAAGGTTATCCTACGTCCTGATTCTAATTCCACTGCCTTCTTCAACTCTTCTTTCTTTTGTGAATCCAATTCCGGTAAAACACTCTCCAATTCTTGAACACTTACTAGTCGTACCCCGCACTCTTTAATACCAATTGAACCATCTACTTCCCGGCCAGTATCGTTTGTAACATAGAACTCGAAACAAATCTCGGGTTGATAAAATTTGAGAATGCTGTCACAATGGAATGGATCATACCACACATAAACGTGATCCGAGATCAGTTCTGTGACATCAGTATTTAGCCAGGTAGCCTTTATACCTTCTTCTCCCAAGTTGCATTGACACTTTATCCTAGTTCCTCCACCCTTCATTCCATTTCCACCTTCTGGAGAAAGAACCACTGAGTATATGAATCCCAGCAAGTTGGAACGATCAGGAAGCAATGTAATGGTAATGGAAGAGTCAGAAGCTGTTAGACATTGGAACAACCTCGGGATACTTGTTCCTAGTTGACAAGCATCGACACTGTTATAGTTGTAGCTGCGAACAGCCACACGGAGTCTTCTTACAGACACATTATGAAACACAGCACTCATCATTGTTAAATTGAGACTTTCCATTATATGTCCGAGTGAATGTCCATCCAAGTTCAAGCTGTTACTGAATGAAATGTGTTTGGTTTTTCCAATCATCTTTGTTGCTAATTTTTTTAGATTTGACACTGAAACCAGCGATGTGCAGTTAACTGCATTTAACAGTGTGATGAGAGGTGGAAGCTCTGGTATGCACTCAAGCTTCCTGCAATTCACCAAAGACAAAATTTCCAGTTCTTCAAGTTTCTTAATGCTTTGAGGCAACCTTTTCATGTTGCTTCCATCAAGGTTTAATTCCATTAACTTAGATGCAACGTGGACGTTGTTGGGGAGTTCAAACTGGTTTATAAAATCCTTCATATGTAGTATTTGTAGGGATTGTAAGCCATCAAACAGCTCATGTAGCTGCTTTTTCTCAACTATTAGTCTACTGCCAGAAATCTTCAACTCCCTAATAGATCTCACACTAGATAACTCCTTTGGAATACGGTTTAATCTTAAACTCTCTAGATTAAGTTGTTTGAGTTTTTGAAGACGTCCAATTGATAGGTCCAGTGTTTGGATTCCTGTACTGCTTAAATCCAAGTTTTCAATTAAATCCGAGGACACTGCAAATTCCTCCAGACTTTTGCACCCATCCACACTGATCCTCTCCAAAAAATTTAAATGTTTTTCACCTCTAACCCTCCTAACCTTTGTACACCTATCCAGTATCAAAGTAACAAGTGTATCTGCGCATAAAACAGATGGATGAAGATCAACCAGACTCTCACAACCAGAAAGATTAACCCATTTCAGACTTGACGCCTTAGACAAATTTGGAAGCTTTTCAAATTGCTTGCATTCACTAAGGTCAATTCCCTCTAATTTACCCAGTTCCTGTGAATTTCAAAACAAGATATTAAAATGCAAACTCAAAAAAGAAAAAAACATGTGATTACACGTGTATGTATTACCTTCGTCCCCTGCCACAGTTGTTTAACATTGCTGTGTGGCATACGGATCTCAACAAGAAACTTGGCATAAAAATGTTGTGGAAGAGATTCAAAAGGGTATCCATACCACTCAAAATACCTCAGTTTATTTGAAAATGGCTCAAGAAATTTGGGAAGGTTGAGGTACGTGTTAGTACATCTCTGCAGGTTAGAGGGTGCATGGAATTTAAGAATTCTTAAGGCTTTCATCTTGGTGAATGTGTCGGCACTTAAAGGCAAATCATTATTTTGAGACAAATCCAATGTTATGCCTTCAATTGAGCTACTCCCCTGACAAGACAAGAAAGTAAATGTATCCAATAAATTAGCTACATTAACTAATTTGTATTAGAAATTTAACAGTGTTGAAAAGTGTCTGCTTTTCATCCCCTTACCTTGTTTTCTTCAATAACTGCACGAGCTTTACTCCCACTCAGTCGGGTATGTGCTGTCGGGTCCTCGCCACAATCATTACATATTATGTCCGAACCCATCTTTTGCAGCAAGTCATGCATTTGTATTGTATGGTTATTTGAGATAGTTATCAAAGCCTTGTCTTTAAGGACTACTATTCCACTATTTAGTTCGAAACCACAAGCATCTAGTATCTTCGTGACACACTCTTTCTTTTCTCCTATGAAAAAGAATGCAATGTCTAGAAATATCTTCTTCTCTAGTGCATCTAATTCATCATAGCTTACTTTTAAAACTTTGTGCAATTTGTCATCACGGTGATCATCGAGTTTCTTGAAAGAACTTTCCCAAAATGCAATATCTCTTGTACGAAGATGTAAAGCCAAAAGTTTAAGGGCAAGTGGAACGCCCCCTGCATAAGTGATTGCCCTTTGCAAGAGATGCTCATACTTCTCTCGGGGATTACTTGGCTCAAAGGCTTCTAGGCAAAAAAGCTCTAGAGATTTTGGATATTCCCACTGCTTGACCTCATATATGCAATCAACTCTTCCCCTCAACAATTGTCTGTCTCTTGTTGTTATAATGAGTCTACTATCTTTATTTAGCTCGCCATAATCTCTGCACAAATATTCAAACTGATCTAAACTGTCCATATTATCAAGTACAATCAAAACTTTTCTACTTCTCAGCCTCCTCATATGAAATGCAGATCCTACATTAGATGGGGAAATTTCTTCCTTTAGTAGCTCAGAGAAAAGCTTACTAAGTGAATATTCTTTTGCATTAGCAAAGCAGACATGGTCATATTGGGCAAACAGCTTGGCAAACAGGACTTTAGCAATGATTGTCTTTCCCAATCCCCCCATACCCCAAATTCCAAGTCTTGGAAAACGTTCCACCAATGATTCAACACGTTCACAGTTTTTTTCGTTTCTCACGACGCCTTCTAGTTCATTAGGGTACCTCAGTTGTAGCTTTTGCAATACATCATTCACAATTTTGTCGATGAGGATAGATTCTTCCCTAAAATAACATAAATAAATAAAAGAATAAACCACAGAAAGAAAGAAAAAAAAAATCAAACTAATCATCATAAACAAGATTCTAACAAACGGTCCCTTTCTGCAGTTTTCCTTAGCATTTTTTCTTGTTTTACCAAAGTGAACAAAAATTACGGAAACAGCCGCGACAAAACGTCGTTAAGCCGTGGAAAAACTTAATTTCTCATTGTTTCTACACTATTTCATAATTTAAATTCTTTTCATAACTTATTGATGAATTTGCTTCTTCTAAAAACCAAATTAACCACTAATAAATCTAGGTTTTAATGATTTTAGAAGAAACAATTGTGAAAGGAATGACAATTATGAAATTACGAAGAAACAATAAGAAATTAAGTTATTAAACATTATATGATAGCACAAATACATTTGATAAGGTTTGTGCATTATTGTGATTAATTCACACCACAACGACCGCAATATGTAATGCAGCATCCTTAACAGCCGAAATCACAAAATACTTAACGCTACAGCGACTTTGACCGTTGTTAAGACCTTGATTCATAAATATCTTAAACAAAATCATAAAACACTGCTTACTTGTGGGTTTCAGTGTGCCATCCAGATATAGTGGCTGCTTCAGTCAAGGCAACTTTCCAGTTAAGCACTTTAAGATCATTGGTCCCAAGATCTCGCTCATGTTTTGCGAATGCATTCTCATAACTGCCAGTCTGATTTCTTATGTCAGACGGATCTGTTTTGTAGAAAACAGGTATAACAACTTGACCTTTGACTTTTCTGCATTCCAGCACTTTAACCAGTTCTTCCAAACACCATGTTGAGGTAGCAAAATTTTCAGAGAAAACAACAATGGAAACATGTGATTCCTCAATTGCTTTGGCAAGAGTAGGCCAAATATCTTCTCCTCTTTCGAGCAGGCAATCCACGTATGTTTTGATTGATTTATGAATTAGAGCAGCATGAAGATGGCTAGTGATACCGTAGCGAGTGTCCTCACCTCTAAAGCTAAGAAACACATCGTGCTTCTTGCTAGAATATGACATATATATATATGCTATATAGCTATATACCCTTGATTAGACACTGTTTTTCTCTATTGAAAAAGTTGTTTGGGTTGAAATGTGACTAGTATGTGTTCCTTCATCTTCCTCCATTACCCTTAAGTCTTCAATAACAGCTCGACTTTTTATAATAAGTCAATTCTATGGTGTACAAGTGAGACATGGTTTGCATCGTGCACAAATCCATATCTGCCATTGGATCAATAAGTCGCCATTGAATAATTCAATGTGTCATGCACAAATTGATTTCTGCAAACTTAAGTATAATAATGTATTAAAATATAGAAAAATAAAAACATAGTCAACTACAAACACCCCAGAACAAAATTACAAAAACATATTAAAACTAGTACATGTAACAAATACAAATATCAACAAAATTCCACAAAAAGAATTGAGAATATCCTCAAAATACTCTTTCACTTCCAAACTCCAATATATACATACATACATATATATGGTGTGCTATTTTTAAACTCATGAAATCATTAAGGTGTAACTCAAGTAGTTAACAACTTACACTTTAACTAAAAACTCAAGTATTTCTTTTCAAACTAGTTTAAATTAAAGGATAATAAAGTAATTTAATTCTTTAAAACATACAATTAATTAATTTGCAACTTCTCATCATGCTTCTTAAAAATTACACTTCTATATTTTCAAACATCGTTAATTCTAACCAAGTAATTGAACTCAAGTGTTTATTGAGCTCCACTAAATGTCGAAATGTTCAGCTGAGTTCGATTTCTGATGAAACAATTTTTTCAGACTTTACTTACCTCCCGAACTCTGGATTATTAGGGTTCATTTCCGCTACAAATTGGAGATTAACGCCAAAAAAAAAAACTTCCATGATGATTGCAGAGCTGAGCAAGGGAAACGACAAGGGCGCGAATGCGGAGCGAGGGAAATGAAAGCGTTTACGGTGTTTTTATGTGAAAGAGATTTACAAAAATAGTCTCTATATTAATGCATTATCATACTTCAATTTGTACCCGGAGACTTAGGGTCGTCGCTTACATTAATCAAAGTCAATGAAAATTTCTTTTTTAAGAAAAAAGTCAATGAAAATGTATACTCTCTCCGAACTATATTATATGATCTAGTTGACTCTATCATGTATATCAATGTACAATTTTAAACTTAAATATTTTTAATAATCTATAGAAAAAATTAATGAAAATATGATATTTAGAAAATAGTTTTCGAGACGAATCTAATAACATCTTAAATGCTATATTTTGTCTTTATATATTAGTAGAAAAATAGAGTCAAAACATGTTATATGAATAAAACATATTTTTAAATTGAGTCATTTAAAACGGAACGGAGAGAGTAATTAAAAACTAAATTAATTTTTAATGCAAAATATTGTTTTTTACTACAACCAACTTCATTTTTTAAGGAAACTTTACAACCATTTCTTTTTTCCTTTCACATTACAACAACCCTTGTATCATTTCTTTACGCTCTCAGTAGTTTTTTTTTTTAAAGTAAAATAAAGCCATGTGGAGGAGACAACATAATATTGACCTTTGAATGGAGACAAAGTAGACAGATTAAAATATAAATTTTAGGTTGTGTAATATTTTTCAAAGATAGATAAAAGACACCTAGAGTACACTATTAAATGTCGTACTCGTTAAGAAATCGAATAATAAATGGCACATGTGCGTTGATTATACAATGCAATGCGTTTTTAGATTCAAAAGCATACGGGCAACATAAAATGATGTACAAAGTCGTGAAATACTAAATGGAGAATACGCCTGAAATCTATATGGATGACATGATCGTAAAATCTAAAGAATATGTAGATCATACCACCCATTTCAAAGAAGTTTCTAACAAATCCAAAAATATAATATGCGTCTCAACCATAAAAAAATGTATTGTTTGGAATCCACACGAATAAGTTCCTCGAATTTTACTTAATCAAAAGAGGGACTAAAGCAAATTCAATGTAGAGCCTTCGTTGAGATACCTACTCCAAAGAAATCAATCTAAACGCTCAACGGCATGCGGACAACACTCTTATATGCCCCTCCTTTCTACAGGTTGTTGAGGAAGGAATCCATATCTAAATGGTCTGAAGAATGCGAATTTGAAGCGACTCTAGCCCAACTTAAACATGCACTATCTTAATTACCAATTCTCTCATGATCTAAATAGGGAGAGATAATGTCCATATAGCTGTCAATTTCGCCAAAAGCAATCATGCAACTTTGATTAGAGAGAGAGACGGAGGTAAAGAAAACTCGTCTATTTCTCCAACAAAGCATTACACGAGTAGTCCTCGCCTAATGATGACCATAAGAAAATCATACAAACACGCAAAGAAAAAAAAATCTTACAAAAATCTTTTCATTCACTATAATATTACTAATAATTCAAAAAAGAAAATATATAAAATAATAAGAAAGAGTTGGGGTGTGAAAACTTCTCTCTCTAACTAAACGCTCTCGCTTCTCTCTACAAACAACAGCCAAACACCACCACCCCTCTCCTTCCAAAATCCAAATCCTTCCTTTCAAGATGTAGATCTTGAAGGTCAGTGGTGAGCTCGTCGTTTCTAGGGTTGCACCACTAGGGGACTGTCATCCCTTTCGTCGTTTGGGGTCTCTCTTTCCTCTCCTCCTCTAGTGGCCGGTTTCTCTTCAGATCTCCTCCGCCGTCCGCCGTTCGCGGTCATGTGGTTGTTTCATTCGGGCTCGGTCTCCGTTTTGGTTGGTGTTGACATGTTCCCTCTTCTAGCTTTGTGTTTGTACGTGCGTCCTGGCTGGGTTAGGTGGTTGACGGCGGTGCCGCACTGCCTTGCCTTCAAGCTGGCTTCTGGTGGTGGTTCGCCGATTTCTTAGTGGTGGGGCGTCGCTAAATACATGTGGTTATGTTTTGGCTTCTCTCATACTCACCTTGCACGACCTTTGATTGATGGTTCCTTTCATTAGATTTGTTGAGATCTGCAGATTCTTTGGTTGTTGTTTCGCTTTCACCGCGTCGGTGCTCTTGGAGGCTCTTTTTTTTCGTTGTTTTGTTCAGTGATGTGTTTGATTTTTTTGTTAGTGCTGTGTTTGTTGTTCCTGGATTGGGAGGGTTTGGCTTAGACCTTTTTGCAGTGGATGGTTTCGTAAACCCGAAAGGGTCTGTTGCGTGATTCAAAAACCTGAAAGGGTCTGGTTCGTTTAACCCGAAAGGGTCTGGTTGCTAACGTATTTGACTCATCCCACGATCTGAGTTCTTACGCGTTGTTTTGCTCGAAATGGCATTTTATGTTTGTTGTTGATCAGGGAGCTATTGGCACTTGAATTTGTTACCGTGTTTGCGGTCGATCCATTCGCCATTCTTAAACTCTAGCTGTTCGTGGCAAACTTTCACTTTTCATACTTTTTTTGTAACTTGGTTTCGCGCCCGTACGCGGGTTCGATTGGTTGCGCCTGTGATTAGTTATTTTTTGTTATAATAGATTAGAGTTAATCCATTTTAGACTGTTTTCTCACAATGTATTACATGTTGGGTTATTCCTGGGTCAGGTCAAATGCCCCCCAATCTTTGTAACTCTTTCATATTATTTCATATATTTTCTTTTTTGCCTAAACAAAAAAAAAATTACTAATAATCATTATGGTTGATGATTATTAACTATATTTCTTCTAACTAGTTACTCTCACTTACCTACAAAACAATTTGTTAGAAGACATATTTGTATATTCACAAATTTATAAAACTAAAATGAGTGATGTTTACAATTTTGGTTTATCATATTTTAAGTCATATAATATGATATTAATTATATAAATATAAATATTGTTTTTGTGTGAACTCATGAAGTGCACATTTTAAGTAGTAGGTGTATTATTCATGTCAAATGTTGAATCATTTATGACTGCATGTATGCTCATTCTTCATGTTGGGTTGTGAGGGGAGCTCAACGGATCATTCACGCTGAGTCCATAACAACCGTATAAGTGAGATGGACACGACATTTTAATCCAAAATTTAATTAAGACATTAGATTAATGAGTTATCTCACTTATAAAGTGTTCAACTTCCACTTTTTTAACTAGTGTGAGACTTCCAACTCACAATTGCTACATAACACTTAAAACGAGGTAGTGCCTACAAAAGACACTCTAATGTCAAAATAAGACACTTAGCATGTAAAAGTGAGTAAAAGTGTTATGATCATATATGAGGGAAAACCTTTTATTTCAAGGGTTGCTTCATGGTGATGCGGTCTTAGTTTTGTTATCTTTACTCTTGGGTTTGTATTGAATATGTTCAGTTTGTTATAGAAACTGAATTTGAGATAGGCGATGGTGCATATCTACTATGAACATGTTCTTTGATGTTAGGTATAGTTGGTTGCTTAATTGATAGTTCGTTAATGCTAAAAACGACAAAGCACATCAATGCTTTCTAGAATCCGTACATAGAGATGAGGTAGTTTTATGGGATGACGTTGAAGTAGATTTCTACGATGCGATGCGTCATCCTTCTTGCCGAAGTGAGCACCTTAGATGTACTTGTCGTTGGACCCCATTGCTGGGTCATTCTGATGATCTTGATATGGACTTCTTGTTAGATAATCCATGAGATGATTGAGTCGAACCTTTTAGACCATACCATTACATCCAATGATGCTCTTATCATATATAAATTTACATATATGAAGTATGATTATCAAAATACTACAACATGATTTAAAGGATAGATTCGTAAAATTCATATATTTCACACAAAATTATTAGAAGCGTAACTATGTTAAATTTGATATCTGGTATTCTAACTAACCAAATTTGTGGTCTTAATATAGTCGATGTATTAGTCTCTATATGGTAGATAATATCCAATTAAAAAATAAATATACACTTCTACCATGATATAAAAAAAAGGAAATACTAACCATGGTAGCAATCACGTCCCGCCATAAACAACAACACAATCCCTGCTGCCTACCTGTTTCTGATTTGTGGGAGAGCACCACGTAGGACAACGTGGGCTCCATATTCTCACTTTGCCAGGTCATATATTACAAAAACTTAAACAAATGACACAAAAAAAAAGTTAACACTAAATAACACCGAAAATAACTGCGATGTTTCGAAAATTCAAAGAACAAAAGACAAAACAACAAAAAAAGGAAAAAAGTTTCTTTCAATTTTCGTTTTCAACATTAATTAATTTAACTAATTTTCTCTCTCTTTCTCTCTCTCTCTCTCTCTCTCTGCATTTTGTTTTCTTCTTCTTCTTCCTTGATCTGCAACGTTACACTCTTCTCTATCAACATTGCTACATTCATTCCTCAACTTCAACATTGTCCCTCCCGTTTGGTTCGTTTTCCTTTCTTCTTTCTGTTTTGTTACGTTTTTTTTTTTTTTTTTTTTTT
>Ga0228710_1001685_pt1 | contig 33682 bp, 14 predicted proteins | sample MedpolnodulmetaG_FD_177995 | JGI IMG/M metagenome (GOLD analysis project Ga0228710, IMG submission 177995) | Root nodule microbial communities from Medicago polymorpha collected in Santa Monica, California, United States - pink nodules | ecosystem: Host-associated > Plants > Roots > Nodule... | reverse complement strand
GTGAGTTTGAACTCATAATTATAATATTTCTTTCCCTAAAAAAAAAAAATTAAAATATTTCTTATGTATTAATGTCAATGGTGCAAGTGGTGTCACAACTCACATGTTCTATGTTTGTATTTTCATGCCTACCGTTCTCATCCCACTGTTTCGTGGTCAATAAATTTTGTCAATAATTTGTTTTTAACTTTCTAGCTAATATTGAAATGGTTTGAGAAAATAAAGCAGAACAATAGATGTGAGACATGGCAACATATCAATTGAAAAAATGTTGTCACATACATGATAAGAAAAAGTAATCATGATGTGTACAAGTCTATTTTATAAGGGGTTATTAGCAGTAACACGTAGTTCGGGTCTATGAAATCCATTTGTAAGTTGATGCTGAGAGCTTGTCTTAGCTATTAGGTCAGTTTTATTAAGAGGCAGGGTAATATCGTCACTCACTGCTTATAGCTCAAGCATTTTATATGCTAAATCTATTACTCATTTGAGCTTTTTTCCACTTGTATCGAACATCTTTTTAATGGTATCCATAATGATTGATTTTGTCACAAAAATATGTAGGAGTCTGTGATGAAACTTCATTCAAGACGTGTTCATTTGAGTACTCAATTTATTTCAATTTGAATCTGAATTAAATCAAATGTCTTGTTCTCGAATTTATATCTTTTCAATTTGAACTTATTTGATCACTAAATCTTCTTCTAAGCTTTTAAGTTTGTTACAAATGAAACGTTTTTTTTTTTTCCCTTTCTAATCGTCCACCCATTACAGATGATTGAACAACTATTGGTACTCTACCGGTCTTTTTTATACTCTTCAAACATAACATTGGTTTGATCCACAGCTTTTTCCAAAAGCTTTTCCCTTGTATAATGAAGGAGGTCTATAATCAACCTCATACATTTCAATCATCTCCCACATTCTTGCAAACTCCACCTTATTACTAAATTGAACGGAGTTGTATAAAAAAAATCCTTATCATCATTTGATAAATTGTTTTTTAAACCTCAACAGAACAACTAACTTTTCCATCAGCTACATAAAAACTTGCTTTCGTTTGAAAAGTATCCATTTCCATCTCTTGGGTTTTCCTCATCATGTTTCTCAATGTCTTTCAATTGTTTTTTACAAAAGAAAAATTAATTTCTTATTACAATGAGTCAATGACTAATTTATCTTGTTTAAGAAAATGTTAGAGATTAATTTCAGTTTGACTAAATTGAATTGTAAGAAAATTATTAGAAATTAAATTAGTTTTTACTAGCATTGATATTTTGGTCATATTATCACGTCCTCTAAAAGTACTTGTTAATGATTTCATAAATAGCAAATATTTATTGAGAAAAATTAAATTACAACTTTTTGAAAGATAAATAGACACAATAATTGAAACAAAATTTTCACATTAAATTTCTTATCATGAGTTTTTTTTTTGTCGGATAATCTAATAACTAGAAATTTACTATTTTAAAATGAATTAGTGAGCTTAACACTCGAATTCTAACCTTTAATACATTGTTTTTACTATTTTGCAAGTCAAATTTTGATAGATATATATTGACCTAAAAAAGAGCGAGTAGCCAACATCTGCCCGCGGCATGTGATTTGTGAAGACATAGATAGAGTTCGACGACTTCAAAGCCACAAAACAAGACATCCTCAACGAAATTGCCACGTGTATCACTATTGTCCATGGGATTCTTGGACAGCCTCAAAGCACTCAAAAATATCTTCATTTTTTTGGATTAAAAAAATTAATATCTTTCTCGAAATGGGTCCATGTGCATTCCCAATTGTCCCTCACACAAAAATATCCCCTTGATATTTTCCATTTGGACACAACTTGGAATTCAAGAGAAAGTTACAACCAAACAATTAAAGCACAAAAATAGTTTGAATAAATGAGTGATTGAAATGATATCCACCACTAATACAGCAGCACCAACCACGGGTTATTTCTTTATAGATCTAGTTGATGACGTGGACCATGTGGGCCAGTGTCTGCATGGTTTCTAGATATTTTGTGCTAAAAGAATAATTTTTTTAACCGTTGGATTAGAACCTTGTTACCTTTGGTGTCGTAATCTAAACCATTGGATCAAACTCTATTACCTTAAAAAATCTTCTTGGACAATATCCATATATATATATTGCTTTTTTTCTTTCTTCTTACTTTCTTTTATTTTTCACCTTCCAAATTGGATATTTATTTTTGTTGTGTGCTAAGGTTTTGGTTTCTTGAACAAAGATTCTGATGCTATACGCTGATTCTTGTCTTTGGATCCAATAAACAAAACAACATGGGTGAGGTTGTAATGAGTGGTGAGAAAATAGTGAGAGTTGAAGAAGAAGAAGAGAAGGTGAGGGAAGAGGAAGGGAGTGGAGGAACTGAGAATAGAGGCGGTGGTGGTGGTGAAATGAAAGGGCTTATGAGGTGGGAGAAATTCTTGCCAAAAATGGTTTTGAGGGTGCTTTTGGTTGAAGCTGATGATTGTACAAGACAGATTATAACAGCACTTCTCAGAAAATGTAACTATAAAGGTACTATTTCTGTTATTATTAATTTTCTTTTCATTTCATTGTTTTTGTTTTGTAATATTGTTGTGTGTTTAATTGGTTATTCAATTTTTTGTAAGTATTCTCAATTTTCAATTTTATGTGCTCAATTGCTTACTGTCATATGAGTATTTTGCTCTGATTATTCATATTTTTTTAGTATAAACTTTGATTTAATTAATTGTATTATTGGGTTATATTGAGGCTGATTTGTTAATTAAGAGTATATATTTGACATAACAAAAAAAGGGGGAAAAAGCTACTAGTAATTAGAAATTTAGAGGTATTTGGACTGCAAATTTTGGAAAGGATCAAGGGTATACTGATAGACTTGTATATTTTGATGATTTAATAAATATAAAAATTAAGGGGATGGAAAACAAAATTTGTGTGCACAAATTAATTGAAGACATTTTGTTTTTAACATTGTTTGATAAATTTTAACTCATGAGAAAAAATGTAAAAAATTATGTATGTTTTTTAAAGAGAAGTGACAGGGATTTTGTTAGCCATAAATAGAGTCTTATAGCAGTATGGGAATTACTAGGTTAAGCCATAAACTTGGTACAATTATTCAATTTATTTTCAATTTTTATCTGCCATAAAGATTTTATATTATTGAGTTTTTTTTATCTTGGTTGTATTGTAATTTGAAAAACAAAATTAGTGTACTTGAAACTAAATCTAAGCTCTAGAACTTCAAAATAACTTTGATCTGTTTTGAGCAGTTGCTGCTGTTGCTGATGGCTTGAAGGCATGGGAAATACTCAAGGGAAGACCACGCAGTATTGATCTAATACTTACAGAAGTCGATTTGCCAGCCATATCCGGCTATGCACTTCTCACATTAATTATGGAGCATGATATTTGCAAAAGCATCCCTGTCATAAGTATGATATTGAAGATAAATTTTCTTTCTGCTTGTCAATTTTTTTCCTTATTAATGCTTAAATTAATTGTTCTGTATTTTTTTCATGCTTTTCTAGTGATGTCGTCACAAGATTCAGTTAGCACAGTATACAAATGCATGTTGAGAGGTGCAGCTGACTATCTTGTTAAGCCGATTCGAATAAATGAACTAAGGAATTTGTGGCAGCATGTTTGGAGAAGACAATCAGTAGGACTTTTGCTCTCTCAGTTTTCAGTTCGTTTTCAGTTTTTCTCTTAAATACTAAGAATTTATTAACAAAATTGGTTGAACTTATGTTTATTATTTGTTTACTCTATCAGCAGTCAGCCGCAACCGCTGGCATAAATGGCCCTCAAGATGAAAGTGATACACAACAGAAGTTTGAAGCCACTGCTGAAAACAACGCTGCCAGTAATCGTTCTGGTGGTGATGCTGCTTGCATTCAAAGAAACAAGGATTTAATTGAGAAAGGAAGTGATGCACAGAGCTCTTGTGCTGAAGCATATCCAAGTGAAATAAAGACACAAGAGCTTGACATTCATTTAGGCCAGGCAGTGATCGCGCAGGATAGCCATGCCGGAGGTAAATTTCTTTCTTTCACAGCAATGTCATTTTGTTCGACTCGCAAGGAAGAATTATCAAAAATTTGAACAAACTTTTATTTTTAGGATTAAGCGTGGCTAACTGCAAAAATGGAGTGGCAAGCACAAATAACTGTAAAAATGGAGAGACAAGCGCAAATAATTGCAATGACAGCGATGATCAAGAGCATTTTAGGAATGCTAGCATCAGTGGTGAGGTTCATGACAATCACTATGTTCAAATTTACTCTACTACTAAGGAAGCTATTGACTTGATTGGAGCATTTCGTACTGATCCGAATTGCAGTCTCAAAAATTCATCAATTGATTGCACAGGCAAGTTTGACCATTCTCCACAGTTGGATCTTTCCCTCAGAAGCTCTCATCCCAGCAACTTTGAGAAAGATCTCACCGAAGAAAGGCACACCCTTATGCATTCCAATGCTTCAGCTTTCAAGCGGTAATTGCTAAATCCCTTTTTATTCTAATTTTTTCCTTTCTGTGTAATTAAAAATTGTTGTACTCTTAGTGATGAGTTTGAAGAACTTCAAAACATGATAAGGATGAAGCTAGCAAGTGTATGATTTTTATGCTTGTGGTCTCTACAACTTCTCCACTCTGTTGAATTCTGTATGCTTATCACTGAAATGGTGTTCCATTCATGCAGGTATACCAATAGACAATTGCAAGCATCACCTGCAGTAGTGATTAACTTCTCTCATCAACAAAGAGAACAAAAAACAAATAATGAGAACCATAACTCAGATAGTTCAATACCAAGTATGCAAAAAGAATCTGAACTTGCAACTTCACATTCCCAGCAAGGGCATTCTCTCCCAATTCCTGTAAAAGGCGTAAGGTTCAATGATCTTTGTATGGCCTATGGTTCAACCCTTCCACCAGGGTTTCGTACACAATCAGGTCCACCATCAATGCCTGGTTCAGTTGTGTTTCTCGAACAAAACTTTCAAGCAGATGCATTTTATCAGTCAAATGTTAAAGAAAATAATTCAGAGCAGCTTTACGAACCCTGCGGTCCAAATGGAAACAGCACTCCAAACCAAATTGTGTATACACAGGAACACAAGTCAGAACATCCGGAGGATCAAAGACTTATCTCCCCTACAACTGATCAAAGTGTATCCAGTAGTTTTTGTAATAATGGAAATGCCAGCAATTTTAACAGTATTGGTTACGGAAGTAATTGTGGAAGTAGCGGCAATGCTGAACAAGTTGCCGCTTTCAGAACAACAGCAGTTTCAGAGGGAAAGAATGAAGACCTCACAAACAGTGGATATTCACATCGAGCTATGCTACGAGAAGCAGCTCTAAACAAGTTCCGTTTAAAACGAAAAGAGAGATGTTATGAGAAGAAGGTATATCAATATCAATACCAATATGAGCCTGTAATTATACTAGCATGATTATTGATCAATGATCATCATTGTTTTGATATTATGCTAAATTATTTATACTTTTTAACAGGTTCGATATGAGAGCAGAAAGAAACTAGCAGAGCAGCGTCCTCGAGTTAAAGGACAATTTGTTCGCCAACCGAATCCTGATTCTCTTTCTGGAGAAAAAGATTGCTAAGAATACTGATTATTACATTAGCAGATATGTGACTTAGTGGAGAGGATAGTGTGCTTTGTTAGCATTAGTTGCTTCAAAATTTTGTTTCCTTGACTTCTTAAATATCAGAACCACTTGATCTGTATATGCTGTGTAAAACCATTTTTCTTTTTTGCCTTTCCTCTAGATCCTGATATATATTTAATAACAACCTGATATACCTTTGTAATTTTATATAGTTTTATAGAGATTGTCGTGTCTCATTATTTAATTTTTTTTAAGGATTTGTGTACTTACTAGGTCTCACTGATTTATCATGTAATGTTGGAGCTTCTTGTACAATATCATATTAGTATGACTCTATTTGTGTGTACAGCAGCCGGTTAATTGTCATTTGTTTACTGGTGATAAAATATTATACAACATCAATTACGCAACGAGTTTCTTACAAAATGGTTCAATACAATATATTCTCATTCAATGTTTTGTACAACTATTCTACCAATTTTTTGTTTTGTTTTGTTTTGTTTTGTTTTGTACAACAAGTTCCAAATTATGCGAAACAAGTTTCAAATACTTCTTTCTTTAAAATAAGTCTCAGATACTTCTTTCTTTAAAATAAGTCTCAAATACTTGTTAGTCTTATTTAATGAAAGTTGATCTATGCGCCCCTGATAGTCTATCTGAATGCCATACTCGTTTGTTCATCAATCTATCCGTTATTTTGATTATAGAAACAACTAGATATTACAATCAAGTTGGGAAGTGTTAGTAAATTCACCATCAAATACGTTAATCTAAGTAATTATATGTCTCGTATAAACATTTGACTAACATGTTTGCATGAAGAAAAGGCGAGGTTTCTGATCGACATTATAACATACTTTTTTGAAACATAATTTGGTGCATCGGAAGTTATTTTCCGATCCCCATCACAAGTTACAGAGGCATTTTCAAAAATTTGGGGGCCTGTGAGGAGTTTGGGGGCGCATAGAGTAACTTTCTTATTTGTAAGGGCTGCCCCAAATTCAGAATGAGCTTAATTGGATGGTGCAGTTGTTTTATATACAGAGCAGCATGCACTACTTGATCAGAAAAAGCAATTATGAAAGAGTTATACTCTTTCATTCATAAATGAATTCAAACAAAGTCAATAGAGGTTGATCTAATTAGTAAGAAGTAAGTTCGTGCTCTATAAAAATACCGAGTTCAACTTCCACTAATCTTTGAAACTTGATATCATGGCCTTAGTGAGAACCAAGCGAGACTCAATTCACCTAAATTTTAATTCAAATGAAAAATTGCAGTAATTCATGACTAAACACATTTAATCATGTAACAACACACTCTATCAACTTGCCTTAAAAGGATATTTGCATTGATCAGCACTCTGGAAGTCTTTGGAATGTTCTATTGCTTGATTAATTCTTTGATATGCATTAATATAATAGCATGGAAAATATGAGAAGTTTTTTTTTTTCCTTCTAAAATAAACCAAAATCCTCGCAGAAAGTAATTTTCATACAGAGTACCGCTAGCATAAGAAAAGCTAGGAGATAAAAAAAACAATTTATTTTTCTTAAAATAAAAAAAATCTCCTTCACTTGCTAATATCTTGAATGATCTTATCCCCTGAAATTTTGAAATGCGCAGTTCAAAATTATGGACTCAATCTCACGTCAAAAATTGCTGCCCTTTAAGTTTGTGGATAAAATTTAAGAAGAAATTAGAAAGAATACGTACATTAGAAAATGGACAAATGCAAGGAGCCAAATATTACATACACTCAATCAGGGGACCCCTTGGAAAAAACAGTGCCAAAAGTTGTTTGAAGTGTAAGTAAATGAGTACCTTTTTCATTGCTTGTACTTCTTAACAACCTTATTTCAAGTTTGTTTACTTTGCTTGTATTTTCACAATACACTTAATCTATTTTATTGATCTCTATAGTATGTTTGGTTACTAGGAATCTGGACCGTCAATATCTTCCTAAAAACCTAGAAGCCCTCCCAAAGGCCTCAACGCTCTTCTAAAGGGCTCCAAGGTCCAGAGCGCTAAATACCCTTGTTACTTACTGTTTAAGTCACAATAAATTAGGCCCATAGAGGGCTATAAATACCATCCTTGGAAGCTTTCTCAAGAAATGACCAATACAAAACTAAACCCTAATATCGATTATTGGACTCTTGCACGTACAGAACCTTAACCAAATGTATATATTAAAAGAACTAACATAAAGAATTTCAAAAGTTTTATATTATCTCCCTATTAAACCAAACAATATATGTCGTTTACCCCTTTTATATAATTTCGGTAAATTGAGAGTCTTAAGATAACAAAGGTGAGAAGAGGAGAAACCACAAAGTTATGGGGTCTTCAACTTTCTCTTAATTGAATTGAAGGGCTAGTACTCAATAATAACTGACAAAAAAAGGAACTTTAAATGTCAAACGTCTCTACCACAAGTGCTATTTGAAGTTAACTACTCACTAGAAGGGTCCAAAATTAAAGCAATTAAATGGTCCACCATCACCATGTATATATATATATGCATGATGAACATCCCATGCTAATCTCTTCTTAATTATTTATTTATTTTGCTATTAAACTATTTAAAGACTTTGATGATTAATCATATCGATTAAACCATGAAAACTGACTCTGGCCCCGCAGCTGAAAAATCATGTTGAAAGTGGACAATTATCTCAACTCAAAAAGCGAAACTAAAACACATTTAAGGTCAAGAAATCATCAAATAACAATAATTTTGTTTGTTTACAAAAAGTCATTTCATTTTTATTTTTTGACTCACCAAAAAGCCATTTCATAGATTCTACATGTTCCCTCCTTTTCATGCTCACTCCGTTGTCTTCTTATTATGAAAGAAAATTGCACAATCAAAATTAGAAACTAACTAACACAAGTTTCTGTAATTTTCTTGATCAAATCGACTAAGAAAATTATAGAGTTAAAAATTAAGAGTTTAAATATCAATGAATGATAAAATTATAACATAACATCTAATCTAATATACTAATTTTTATTCATCCAAAAAATAAATAAAATGATGCATGCATGCCACTAGGCCATTTCCAATTCCAATCATGAAGAAAGGCTATTTACGCTACCTCTTCTAACTCTCTTTTAAAAAGCGTTACTTTTGCTTTTCTTTCCTAATCACCCTTTCTTATTACAGCTTAAAGACTTATCACCCCATCCTCTTCCTTCAATAATCGTGGCAGTATCATAATGTATGTATATACTATAGTATCATTTTAAATTTAGCAAAATCGTTATCTTAAGGTATCACAAGACATCTGATGATATATACTGTGACATTGTTTTTTGTTTTTGTGGGGGAGTCCTAGGGTAGGGCCCACTTATTATGGGAGAACCTTCTTCACTTCTTGTGTACCATGCCATGTGTTTTACTACTATGATGACAACTTATAAATACCACTAGTAACATGCACTTCTTGCGGCTGATTAATTTGGTTAGTTCCTTAGTTTTGATGTACTACAAAACTTTTACTTTTTACTAAGAATGGGAGCAATTTAATGCAATCATTTTAATTGATAGTGTTACACTAAGTAACACCATTTTATTGAATACATGAAAGCTTGCATGTATATTGTGGTTCAATTGGACTTGTACACCCTTATGTTTTGTTTGGTTAGTCTCCATTCAATTTTTTCTTAAAATACTCAAACAAAGATGTCTGAAGTAGATTTTGTTTTTCATTTTGAGAAAGCTTTAGCGCACCCATTTGTGCACCAAAAAGAAAAAGTTGTGTTGGGGACAGTTATGGCCCCAATTTTGGTTGCTTGTGTTACATGGAAGTCTCAATCAACCTAATTAACCAAACATTTGAAAACGACCAAAGCTATTCACGATCTAATTAAAGAAGAGAAAGGATGTACTGTGAAAACAACAAGAAATACATGTAACATATATTATTAACATTAACATAGTTAACTTATATCCTAGACTTTCTACAGTTCATCTCTGGGAACTTTTTGTTGTTGTTAGCTTTTGAAATGTATGAACGTGCCATTATATTTTCAGGTGAAGAGTTGAAAGCTTTGTCCCACTAAAACTTTGCTCCGTAATTACTTGCAAAAGGAGAAAACATTTTGTGTTATTAAAGTGGAGAATGGTGTAGGGTCAACTAGTTTATAGATGCACCTAATTAAGCGTAAATTGAATTAGATGTATAAAATATAGGCCATTATGTGTCTCATTGTGCACGGATCTTTAAAGGGCCTTTTCTTTTTCTTTTATGAGCTTTATAATTTTCATACTATAGTTTTATACACCAAATTTACACTTTTCTTGATGGAAATAAAAATTAAATATAAAAAATGTATTTAAATACAATTTCACGTTGTTCTTATCATCTAAAAAATAGTATAAGAATTTTTCAAAGTAAATTAAATGACAAAATTGTACTTTTGGCCTTTTATTTTCATTTGTTAAGCTAATCATTTATGTTTGTAAATATTTACACCTTTGGACCTAACTGATAACAATGATAAACTCAATTAATACAATTTCTAAGCCTATATTGCAACATTAACAAATAATAATCCTAATCATAAATATCAAATGCTTTGGATTAGCCAAATATGCATATGGCAATGTGTCCATGACAATCTCCCATCTTGATCTTCTCCAAGGTTTTCCTTTGTGTGTGGAGAGAAAACTATCCATATTTCACCCTAGGTTTAGAGTGTAGACTCGGTGGGGCAACTACATTACAAAGTGGCTCCAAATAGGGGTCTTCCTGTGTGAAACTCACGGTGTCCCTTACCCATCGTTTAATTCTTCTCTGCATTTTTTCATTTTGTGTTTGTGCTCAAATAATGTTTATTTGAAGTTTGACCTCTCGATAACAAAATTCATAATATACGTAGATTTTGAAAAATAAATGGCAAAATAAAGTGGGCGTAGATCAAAGATCAAAATATATGTAAATGTCTACAAGTTACAATAGCTAATCTATCTATAATCATTTCACGTCGAATTTTAGATTACTAGAGTTTTCGTTTCCCGCAAAACGAAAGGTTAATACAAAAAAAAAAGTAACTAAACTATTTCAAATAAATAAATATATAAAGTGAAAATAATATATTAACATAAAATACTAAAAATGAAAAGTAGGAGAAAATGTATATATGATTCATGAAGGAGTCTGAATTTTCGCAACATTTCAGTGAGTTTATTTATAATGAGACGTGTACGTTGCGACATGCTAGAATTTCCCTCCACATCAAGCAATTTTCCAGTTTAGCACTTTAATCTCTGAGTTATTGTATTGTATTGTATACTCCCTAGTTAAAAGCATTTATATAGGACATAATAATTGTTGCTTTTTGCTCTCTTTATAACCCACCCCACCCCTCTCTTCCTTAACGTTGTAAACATCCCTCCTTTCAGCATTAAAACTCTCTTCTCTCTCTCACACTCTTCTCTCCAATCTTTTTACAAAATGTCTCAAATCACAATAAAATCTCCAAAACACTGTGCAACAAAACAAGTACTAAGAATAGAAAGAAACTACAAGAAAATCTTCTTTGCTTTCTCAACATTTTTCACCACAATCCTATTACTCATACTTCTCATCTATTTCATCCTTAAACCCTCCAAACCTCAATTCTCCCTCCAAGAACTTGACATCTACCAACTAAACCTCTCAGGACCAATCCTCAACTCCTCAATCCAACTCACTCTTCACTCCAAAAATCCAAACCAAAAAGTTAGCATTTACTACGACGAGTTTCAAGTTTATGCAACTTACAAGAATCAACAAATAACTAGTGATTCATTTGTGCCACCTTTTTACCAAGGAACACAAGAGAGTACTCTTTTATCATCTTCTTTGATTGGAAATGGTTTACCTGTTGCTCCTTCCATTAGTTATGAAATGAGTCGTGATCAAGTTTCTGGAAGATTGGGTTTGAGTCTTAAAGCTAATGGAAAACTTCGTTGGAAAATTGGTACTTGGGTTTCTGGTCGTTACACGTTTAATGTTAATTGTGATTCTATAGTGGCTTTTGGAATTGGACCCACTTTGAATGTGCCTCCTCTTAATTCAAAACTGGGTGCTTTGTGTTCTACCACAATTTAAACATAGATTAAGCATGATAATATTGCTAAGTACTCTTCATATATCTCATAGAGTTATATAAGTTTTTTTTTTTAATTATTTTATATTGGTTTGTTTTTGTATTTTGTGGCCACTATGTGATTTTGTAAATAAAATATATGAATGATAGTATATAGGACCAAAAGTTACTTACAACTTTGGGAGTGAAAATGAAAAAAAATGGTTATTAGATATTTTTTATTATGATAAAGAAAGAATATTTTTATAGACGGTTGGTTAATCTTATCACTTTGGTTTTTAGTGCCATCTTGTGTGTCTAAATTGGTTTGGTTTTGTGTATGATAAACGGGGTAAAAAGAAAAGAAGGTGATGAATGGATTTTATGGTCTCATGCCTTTTATGAGTGGATGAATGAGTAGATTTTGGGTCACATTTGTTTCTTTGTTGGTGCATACAAAGGAAAAAACTATTTTGGTCGAAGAATATGTAGATAGATTCTAAGAAGAGGAGAGAAATTAAAGGGAGGAAAGTCTGTTGCTTTGTTTGGAGAATCTGCAGAATTTACATGTCAATTCCTCAACTTTAAGAATTATATATGGTATACTTTAATTAAACTTTTAGTAACCGTGAATCTGCTTATACTTTTTTTGAGAAATAATGTCCAAGATATATGATATAATTGTTCATGCATGTCTCAAATGAATATACATAGGATGCTAACGGTGGGAACTTGGCAAGTGTATGGTTAACACTTAGAACACTTCCCCTTTTGATTTTCAGAATTTTGACCAAAATAGAAGTTTTGATTGCCTATAGGCAATAGCTAACTTAATCTATACCATCATATTTTTGATAAAAGTATTTGTAGCATCATTTTTTGTTTCTTGTATATCATGAAGCTGCTGGTTGAAGAACTTGTACTTGAACTCTCTTAAGATTTGACCCATAATTAGTTAATAGGAGTACTTACTATAGTAACTACAAAGTTAGTTGAAAAGGTTTTGATGGTTGTTATAATCTTACACATGTTATTGCCCCTCTTTCCCCAAAGAGCTGCTGCACACTAAATATGGAAAAGAAGGATAATGCGAGTTAGAATGCGACACCCAACATATTAAATGTCTCTGAAGTCTTTTACGCGTACTTATGAACTACATATGCATTATTTTTAGTGACTTGAACCTAAACAAGTTAACCCATCTAACTTTGGCGATTAATTTAAGACCACATGTCTCTGTTAACATATATATTACTCCTCTAATATAAAGTTAAAATGGTACATTATTATAAAGTCAGGTTACTTTTTAAAGATTAAAAGAGAAAGGCCAAAAACCACTACCTACTGGCCCCTACATTCGGAACTGATATATAACATAAATGGTAGTGTAAATAAAAAAACATTGACAATGGTAAGCAATGTCATTGCCACCCACCATCACAACCAAGTCTCAATGGGATCTGTAAGTAAATCAAAGTAAACCGTTTCAATTTTATTAATTAGGCCTAATCACGGTGTTAATGTTACTATTTTATACCAATTTATACAAATGCTAGCCTTCAAAGTTCAAACAGAAAAAGCCCTTTCCCAATTTCCATTGAGAAGAAATAGACTTTATTGTGGCAGATATTTGTCCCACATATCTTTGTTAAACAAAGTCACCCTTTTGAAAACCAACCACAATTGAAAATCTTAATAAAAAGTAACTTTAATTCGTCTAGTCCACTGTCTACCATGAGAAATTTAAAAGTCTCCAAGTAACATTATTTATTTAGGCCTTGAATATGGCACATAATGTGCCGCACATTCACACAAGCTACCCCCTGCAGGCTTATGATTTTTATTCAACCATTTTCTTTACACTACATTGAATGGTGCATACTGCATACAAAATAACTACTGCACAAAATATTGTTTATGGCTAAAGTATAAGAAACATCTGAGTCAAAAAAGAAAAAGAAATATGTTATGAAGATAACATATAGTCTGATTATTAAAAGTTGTTCGAAACACTAACGACGAATGGTGATGCTTTTCATAAGTAGAAGCTCGTGAAATTACGTGTACTCACAACCGAGACAATGACTCAATTGGTATTGGTTTGACAAAAAAAAAAGTTTATTAGTTCCTCAAGACGGAAATATATATGTCTTCTCTTGTTTTTGTTGAATCAAATCCCATCATTGTCTTAGGCATAAGAACTTATGTCGTACATCGTCAAAATTTTGAGCAATTTTCAAACGTTGATCATCCTAGACCATGTATTACACTTCTTTGCCCTACTAATTGCTCTTTCTGAATAACATTAATTTTGGCATCCAACTTCCATTTAATTTGAACTAAAAAAACATATATACTTATTTAATTAGTCTCTAAAAAATGAAAAATATAAGTTTAGTAATTCTAAATCTCAAATGTCAATCAAAATAGTTCCCTAGCAAGGACTAAAATGTTCCTATATATGAAATGAAAAATGATTGTTAAAGTTTGTCACTAACAATTATATTATTATCATTATTAAAATTGGGATAAAAAATCGATTTGTGGCAAGTGGGAATATACATGGGTCTTTTCTATTAATGGAAGTAATTTTATGAAACTTAAGGACTAAATGGAGGTTAACAAAAAACAATCTAACTTAGGTTTAAATAACCCTAAATAAAGCTAAAGTTTTATCAAACTTTTTTTGAGGAAAAAATGTTTAACAAACTTGACTAAAAGTGTCACGTGATGTTGAGAGAAAGGGTGACCAAATAATTGGTTGTTGATTTCTTGGCTAAGAACAAGCAATTTCTTAGTGTTTGAAAAGAACGAGCAATTTCAAAGTGCTGCTGGGTAAATTAGTTTAATACTTCACGTTTGAAATACTTTTTTTTTAATGTACATGAAAGTCGCTTCCCACCATGTTAGGCAATGGCTTGGTTATTGACGAAACTGAAATTTCAACTTCATTAGCTCCAATGCCGTGTAACTTTTTAAAGGTATCAAACAAATTTGTCAAAAAGTTGTGTGCATATTATTACATATATACAGCTTGCTTCTACCATCTCCAACTACAAATCCCTACTCCTCATTCATTATTACTATATACGCAACTAAGTTGAGTGCTCACGATCATTACTTGGTAAACAGAGACTTAGTTGTTAAGCACTGAGCACTAAAACCTCTTCAAAAAAATTGTGCCTAGAAATGGTGCTAGTTTAATTTATGTTGATGCGATATTATTCTAATTAAATATGTGGAACTTCGTGATTCTGGAGAAGTTTTGAATATTTAAAAACACTGTTTCATAGGCTAAACTTTTTTTTTTTTTACTAACTGCTCGACTGTATACTAGTGTGCTAATTTGATTTAGAATGTAATTTGTATACGGTAATACACACATATATCCCAAATGCATTTTTTTCCTCCATAGTCATCTACATTTAAGATAATAATCTTATTTTAGACAATGTTAAACATTAAATGTGAACAACTCTTTTAAATGATATTTGAATATCAGTTTGTCACGTATTTTGTTAGACCAAGCACCCACTGGTATAATATCTGAATACATTTTATTATTTTGACATTTTTATACATAATTTTAAAAGTAATATTTACAAGACAAAATTTCTATCCTTAACCAATGTCCTTGAGGAACTAGTTAGCAAGACCGTAACATCTAAGGGAACATTTAACAAGACACTTAAACTTAAGTGAACAATTAACTAATTTTTTATTAAACTTTTTCATAATCCATTGTTTTGAAATGGAATCCATTGTTGTTCTATTAATGGTTATCAAGAGTGACACTTAAACTTATTGAACATTTAACTATTTATTTTATTAAACTTTTTCTCATAATAATATTCAAAATCACCTACATGACCTAATATACAGTCATTTAACATCCCCTACCACAGACGAGACATTGAGCTTGCATTGGACAAAAAAACTAAGGAGTGCAATTTTCAAGAAATGAGTGGGGATCAGGTGTTTAAAAGTAGCGCTCATGAATAAAATGTGAATTTATTATACAAAGAGTGTTTGCAGGTGATTTAGGATCTTAACAGAAAATAGGGGGAGAAAGAAAGGGGATGTAGGGTGATTTAGGATCTTAACAGACAACAGGGGGAGGAAGAAAGGGGGTGTAGGGTTAGAAACAAGTTGAGTCCATAAAAATTAGGTCAACTCAAAACTTGATTAAAGTAGAAGAATATTTCTTTTAGCTCGAACTCATCTCGAACCACATCAATCAAAAATAAATTTCCCTGCACATGGAAGACAAGTGGCTCAACCCTAGGTCTCTCACCAATTGCTGAGATTCTTCCGGTTTCATTGATCTTAATCCATATAGGGGAACAACAATGAAAATAAAAACTTCAAGTCATAAAAAAAAAAATCCATGATATAAAAAAGGAACAAAGAATAAAGGATCCCCTGCTAAAAGGGTGCAGTGGTCTTCAACGACATGAAGGAAACTCAATCTCTTGCCTATAGTTCTTCTATAACTCTTCAGCCAAATCTCAGTCATTGTATTAATCAAACGATTAAGATATTAATGCTATCAATTAAGTTAATTTAGAGGTGGCAATTGATGGCAGAGGATAATTCCTGTAGTAGAAAACACAGTGACTAAAAACACACACTGCAGAAAGCGGAAAGGAACAAATTCAATTCAGCCCTATTGTTCTCTTCAATCAAATGATAGTTATTGGATTAATATAAGATTGAGAAATTATGCTCTCAGACTCGGTCATTAAATTAATTTATGGTTGACATAATTTTAGTTGTAGAAAGTACACAAGGTACAGAAAGCGAGTAAGAATATGTCAAAATTTCTCAACTAAACTTGTTTTCTCAAAACAAAATATTCCCCTTAATCTTGGGTAAGTCGCTGTGACTATCACAAATAAAGTAATTTTGGAAGTTGGGAAATGAATAAAATAAGTTTCACCTAAGTCAATTGATAACTCATTTTCTCAAAGTTTATACACTACGATTAAGGTTTCGAAAAATCTACCCCTTTCAATGGTCGTGACCCTCCTCACTTACGCAAAGGAACAACGGCTCCTAAAACAGTACAAGAGGTGAATGGATTGACTCAAGTAGTGGACGTTATGCCGCATGATTTTCGATCTAACTTGGTCAAAAACATAGAATGAGATGAAAGCTCAGGCAAACAAACATAGGAAGGATGTCACCTTTCCTTCAAAAAAAAAAAAGGAAGGATGTCACCTATGCTGTTAGGAATTGGGTCAACCTCAAATTGTGGTATAAGCCGAAATCACTGGCGAAGAAAATTAATGACAAACTTAGTCCTAGGTTCTATGGACCTTACCACATCACAAAGGTCATATGACATGTAGCTTACCAACTAGACCTTTCTTCAGAGAGTAAGATCCATTCAGTGTCACATGTTCCTTTATTGAAGAAAGATGCCACTAGTGGTCAATCATCAGCCTTTGCCAAACATGTTGTCTAATTTATTAGAGTTTCAGGTGGAGCCCCAAGAAGTCAAGGCAGTTCGCAATTGCAGCAATTCAGCTTCAAAGATTTACCTGATTTATCTGCCGTTTCCTGGATTTCACCTTGAGGACAAAAAACTTTTGGGAGGAGTATTGTTAGTAGACCTCCCATCACAAAAGCCTATGTTAGATGCATGCCAGAGCCCAGTTTATTTTTAATTGCATGTTTTAAATAGAACAATGGTAGGAATGTGGCTGGCATTCAGTGGCTTGTGGTTTATTGGGAGAGACTAGGCTCTCTAATTCCTGGAGATTGTTGGTTTCCGGCAATTATTTCCTTTATCCCAAGTAGATTGCAATTTTCTGTATTTCCTTGTAACCAACTCTGCAGAAGTTCATTCTCAGAGTATGGTTCAATGTAATACAACTGTTATTCACTACAACCTGTCAATTATCAACTATATCTACCTGTTCCGATCAGATTAACTGAAACTGTCGATCCTTGGATTTATTTATGTTAAGGGCAGATGAAACAAGAAATATGATAAGAAAATAACAAAACTGTGTGCGAGACGGTCAACAACAAAGTTTCCTTTACTCGTGAAAAAAGTTTGTACATTAGCAGTCCATCCTACAATCCAGCATAGCATTCTATTCTTTTTCATGCTTTGCATTTTCATTCTATTCCATTATAACCATCCTCTCTCACTCTCTCTTCATCTTAATATCAATACCTACCCCCAGAGCTATTCATCCTGTTTCCTTCAGTCCTATTCAGATATGACCTACAAACTGTTAATATCAATACCTACGGCTACAAGCTATTATTCAGATATGATCTGGGTGAAAAGAATTCATATCCCTGGCTATCTTCTTTTAATCAAAGTTCCAGTCAATAATGAATAGAGTAATTGGTAGTCCAGACAGGAGTAGAAGTAACAGGCTAAAAGCATATTATTCAGTCCTATTTTCATCTAACAGGCTAAAAGCATTTGAAAGTGCTAATGAAAAAACTAGACAGCAAAACTAAGCTAAATACAAAAGCTATATGCAAGAAATTAAAGGTAGCTTGTTGGGTCAGGGCTCCAACAAGTCCAACAAGGTGGACCAACATGAACAACAATTAAGAATCATCATATTAAGTAAGCTCATGTGATTTTTATTAGGCACTGCCACACTAGTTCTCACCTCCATCCACTTTCTTTCACTCTCTAGGCCAATTTTTTTTTTCTCTTTTGTCTCTCCCTAACACAACCATGGCAGCCACATTTCTCTTATTTTACAATCATATCCGACCTCTTACAGAAAATCTAAACCGAACAAAGTGTCCCTTCATTTGCCTCTACCATAAGCCTAACAAAATGTTAAGAAAAGAGCAACTTCGAAAGGCCTAACTGTCTCATCCTTATTTTCTGGAAAATTTAGGTCTCAATCAGAAAAGGTAAATTAATTAAAAATTCCTTGTGTTATCTGCAGTTTTGTTTTGTTTTTTCTAGAAATGAGTACAAATTATAATAGTGAACAAGATTAAAGAATCATGTATCCAATTTGAAATTTTAACGAAATGGTTAATGCAATTTCTAATTGACTTTGAAATTAACCGCTAAAACTCCGACATTTATCATATTAAAGAAGACGAAAGATTTGTTTTCTGAATTCTTTGGGTATGGGGAGAAAAAGATTCAGTATAAGGGTGTATCATAAGATCTAGTAGAACTATTGAATCTAATTACTCTTAGTCATGGTTCACCATGGGCCACTTTGTAGGCAGTTCACCTTAAGACATAACCAAAATTGAATATTGAAATATTTCTCCAAAGCAACTCCTTATCATACAATAAAGAATGTTCGATATCTCCTTAAAAGAGAGATGAGAAATTTTTGAAGAACAAAACATTTATAGCAGTTCTGTATAGGAGGCATATATTGACTCCAAGAGTAATTTAAAAGAATTACTCCAAATCTTTACCATTGATTTTGTTTTAATCCAATGGCTCGATATTAATTTTAATCAAAATCACGATACACACTATCTTAATTCTTAGGTCCTCTTCCTAATTCTACCATTCTATTGAGGACTGCCCCTTTGACGCGTTCTAAACTGAAATCCACATCCTTGCAGCTGGTTCCTAAATTGACCTCTGCAATTTCTAGTTTCTATTCCCTAATTGCAAATTAACATGTGGAATTATACATAATAGCTTGAAAACATTGTATATTGGCTGACCCAAGTATCCAATTTCTCTTAAACATAACCCATTTGGGTTGGCCTGGTGGTGTTGGCTTGGGACCTTGGAGTGTGCTCCTCTCAAGGTCTCAGTTCGATTCTCCCCAATGCCAATTTCGTCGGGCTAGTTTGGCTTAAAAAAAGAAAAATTCTCTTAAACATGTTTTTAAAGGATCTCTCAATCACGAGTTACTTATTTTGAAACTATTGTCGATGCCTTTAGTTTTCTTTGCGCATGAACCTTTCTTCTTTTATAAATGCATTACCACCACCAATGAAGCAGTACAAAGATGAGACAGTCAGTGATAAGCGAACGGTTTCTCAAATAATTGATTAAGCCAAAGATACAATATGGTAGACTCACGTGGGTATAATTAAATTTTGTATTGGACCATTGGATTAAAACAAAATCAATGGTGGAGATTAGGAGTAACTTCTTAAGTTACTTTTGGAGTCAATATATCCCTCCTCTTATTATATTGGATTAGAAATTTTTATGCTAACTGCTTTACAGTTAGGTATAGAGTTTTCAATTCTGGTAATAGTTTACACACACATGACACATGTATGTGGAACAATTAGAATACCTCCTCATTTAACTTGTTACAAAATTTTCTAATATACATCTCAACAGATTGGGTTTTTGCCATATAAAAAAATAAACCTACATACTACCATGTCAAAGTATTGTCACACTCACAACTCACATTCATATTCCAGAATTGAAAATAATGAACTATATAAAAACATGAAATGTCATATATACAACCAAAGCAAGTAGCTAATGCAATTTATTATTTCAGAGAAAAAACCAAAATGTTATTCCAGTACAAAATGATATACAAGTACAAAAACTGTTGGTGCTACCATTATTGATGTATGTATACAGACATAAATAAGCCTCCTCCCCAACCCAAAAATAAATGTCACTTAATTCTTTTAAAAAAAAAACTATATAGCACAAAACATTTCACATTGAAGGCTAGTCTGGCTAGTCCCTAGTGTTCGGCAAGCGTTGGACACCAATGCTTCAGATTGCAGACGTTCCAGGTGTCCAACATGTGTTAGACACCATTACAACACTGATACATATGGCTACATTTAATGAGTTATATTTTCTCAAAGTATCATCCATATCTATGTATATGCATAAGTGTTGTGTCTGGTGTCCGTGTTGTTGATCCATACAAGAAAAATACACATCAAGGTTGAATAGAATCAGCACTAACCCATTTCCAAAAATGTTTCTTAACAGAAACAGCTTGATGTGCAACTTTCTTATCATCAGAATTGTCATACTCATCCACCTCATAGGTACAAAAATCACCCTCCGGTAAACCCTGCACCGTAGCACTCAAAATATGCAAAACATAACAACCAGGTAAACCAGGATAAGACCCTGAATTCCTCTCCTCCACTCTCATCTCATACGAATTCGGATCAATCGTCACAATATCATAAATCTCCGTTTCCCCGTCAATCACAGACCCAAGCTCTTCCTTAATCCCTCTAACAGCAGCAGATTCCGGATCCTCATTCGGCTTCATCTTCTCCGACAACGGCCTACCCCGTTCCCTCACTTTCCCATCAGACAATTCCTGATGAGATTCCACAAGAATTTTACCGTCTTTACCCACAACCCGAACCGTAACAACCTGAACCGTTCGAACCGGAGGTTCAGAATCATCAAGCGAGGTTTCTCCCTGAGATAGTTCAAGCCAGAGATTGTGAACGTTCTTGGTTCCAGGCTTAACACCCCACGTGGCGAAGGAATCTGAAGGCAAACGAGGTTTAAGCCATTCAGAGAGAGATTGTGGAGATGCGAAATTGCGACGGTTATTTCTGTTAGGGTTTGAGGATGATGATAGTGATGAGGTGGATATGTTGTTGGACATGGCGGGGATTTTAAGGAAACGACGTGGTTTTAGAGGGAAAGAGAGGAAAGGACAGTTGGTTGTTGTGGGGGTGTTGTGGGATCTTGAGGAGGTGAAAAGAAAGCAAACGGAGAGTGCAGTTAGTAAAAGATCTGGTAAGGAAGGGAGATTGAGATTTGTAAGTGGTAGTAACGGTGGGGACATTTCAATTTCAAACGAGGTGGTTTTTTTCTGTGTTTGAGTTGTGGTTTCGAATGTTTTGATGATGGGTTATGTCCATGATTATGGATTGGGAAGGAGAAAATAGATGGTGGGAGAGGTCAAAAGGAATAAGTGTGATGATTTTGATGTGTTTGTTTGGGATGAGGAATTGAGGATGTTAATATTCGGGTTCGGTTTTGATTTGGATTCTTCTTTTCAGCTTCACAGTGTTTTTGTTTTTGTGTGCGACTTCTCTTTCTAAATAACGTGGACTCTCTCTGCTTCATTCACTCATATGCCTCTCTGTGGTTACCAATGGTTGGATGAATGGATCATGCAATCACAAATAATTCCGTTAAACAATATTTATTTTTATTTTTAATTTTTGTATATTTAATCGAAGTTGTAATTAAGTCCTTATAAGTTTATCCCTAAAAAAAAGTCCTTATCTTATAAGTTTAATTTTAAAATTAACTTAAATCTGTTAGATATGTTATGTGATCTGTGACTCGACACAATTCAATTTAAAATAGCATTTAGACTCGAGAGTTTATTAAAGATTGAACACGGAATCCAGCTCAGCTATTTCTTTGTAACTGTAACATATATTTTATTGAGTTGATAGACGAGATCACAAGAGTTGTTAGAGACTTACACACACACATATACACACACACACACACATATATATATATATATAAGTGGAGTAATCAAGTTTGATTTTCGATTATGATGTTGAACCCAACAATTTTGATATTTTAGTCAGATGAATTAGAATTTTTAAACATGTTTTTACCAAGGAAAACAATTACACGTTTCATCTTTTAATTGTTGTCCGATGAAAATAATTGTGCATCATTGAATCACATAAAATAAGAATTCTGAATCAAGAGAAAAAATAATAATGATTCATTCTCTACTACTACTTTTCAAAGTCATAGATGGGAAAGTGGTTTAAGCAAAGTAATTTCTTGAGAACTTTGTTATCACTACTAGGATATATACTGGAAAGGAACATGTGAGCTTAAGTAAGCAGGGGTTTTTGAATATATATGTTTATAAGTTTTGAGTAGTGATATTTGAATAACTATTTTAGACAATTTTTGATGATAACTTCTTTTTCTCTTTTTCATTTGTTAAAAACAATGGAGAGAGAAAAAAGAAGAGAGAATCAGAGAATAATGTGAGTATGAGAGAGAGAAAGTTGTCAAAAAGTTATCGCAAAGTAGTTGTACAAATATCATTTCTCATAAGCTTTTGCCTCTAAAATGGTAAATGCATTGAGCAAACCGATTTATGTGTTTATAAACCATACATCCAATCCTGAAATTGTTGTAAAACATTGATATAAAATTATCTCCAAATAGTAATCAACATATAAAAATGAGCAACAATTAAATATGAAAGAGAACAAACAAGAGAGATATCAAGTAAACTTATATGTGCTTAACATTGTTGTATGACTTGGTCAACGACACAGTTTATCAATATCCTTCACTGACAATTCATATGAAGCTTACACAATAGTAAACCAATATATAACCTGAGCCATGACGAAATCACTGTTCATAAAAATTTATTCGTCTCATAAGCACAAATCTTCCAGGATTCAACATGCTCTTCTTGGATTAAAACCAAGGATGCATGACCAGGGACGGATCCATTTGAAGGTTATGTGGGGCTAAAGCCCCACATTCAACTTTTCTATTTTTTTATATTATAAATAGAGTAATAGTTATTTTGGTCCTTGAATTTGTAATGAGTAGTCACAATAGTTTCTTAATGTATTAAAATTTTAAAATAGTCTTCGATTTTGCACTTTGTTAGTCAAAATAGTCATGAAGTGACAATAAATAAATATATTAAAAGACTAATATGACAATATTAACAAATTATTTTAATGTTAGAAACTATTTTGACTAGCAAAGTGCATAAAAGGACTATTTTAAAAATTTGATACATTGAGGGACTATTATGGGCACTCCTTACACATGTAGGGACCAAAATAATTATTACCCCATATAAATAAAACACAATATATTAAGAATTAGACCAACAAATCAACAACCTTACGCAAAACTTGTAAGATATAAATAATTGCAACACATTTACTATGATTTATAAGTTTTTGAAGTTGGTTTTGCTTTTTTCGTTAGCATGTGCAAGTATTAGCAATTTATATCAAAAGTAAAGCGGAATTTTTGTTTAGAGTGTACACGAGGTTTTAAACTAAAAGGTATGTTGCATGTTTATAGGTGGAAAATTGGCAGTTTAATTATGAGAAAAAATAGGCACTAACTTCTCAAATACAATAGCAGCTCATACTCAAAGTATAATGTGTCTTATTTAATGTTATTTCTGTTACAAAATAAAAACCATGTACCTTAATTACTCTTTAAGATGAAAGACAACCTTAGACTAAATCAAGTTAAAATGATCTGGCTAAAAGAACTAGACCAAGTTAACTATTAGTATTAACCATAAATAAAAATAACAATAATTTTCTACTAACAGTATATTAAAAGACTTGTGAAATATACTTAAAATTTAAGACAAAAGTTGATCCCGCAAAACTTTAAAATGTGTATGACTAGGTGACCATGTCACTAACATACACAATATGTGGAAATGTATATCCACTTGTGCTCAGTTTAAAAAGAGTATTGTTATTCTAAATAGTTAAATATGTTTTTGGTCCCAATAGAACTGGAAATTTTTAAGAAAGGCTTAAATATGTTATTCAAAGAGTATATCCACTTTGCTCAGTTTAATCCTTACTTAATTTTAATAGGTTTTTTAGTCCTTACCAAAAAGAATTACTTCTAATTTTAGTTTCTGTTACAACAATGTTTGTTTAATTATTCTTAAACTCTTAAATTGTTGAACGATTTTTTTGAGACAAGTTTAGAACACTATGAAAGGTTCATTTACTAAAATTTATAATTTTTTAACATGAAACGAATTAAATATGAATTTTTTAAAACGACAAAGGTTAAAGATAAAATTAACAAAATCTGGAAGTAGAAATCAAATTTTGCGATAATTTTTTGCAGAGGAACCTTTAGTAATGTTCTTAACACATCTGTAAAAAATTGTTCAAAAACTCAAGAGTTTAAGCATAAATTAAACAAATTTGAGTTAAGGAGAGACTAATACTGAGTGCAGAAATTTTTTTTAGGGACTAAAATTAAGTAATGACTAAACTTGAAAGACCCCAATTTTATAGGGATCAAAAACATATTTAACCATATTCTAAAATACCAAAACTTTAATCAAATAAACACCAAAAGTAAGTATTTTAGCAATCGGGAAACTTGAGGACCAAGCCCCCACCTCTATCAAAACAAAATCCTTTTATTAAGGATTTAATGGAGTATTATTTAAACGGAATGATTTTGGTCCCCAATCGGTAGCGCCACACATTAAGATCATTTTTTTTCCACACGTCAAAGACCTTCCAGCATCTCAATGCCCCTACTTAGGTCACAAATTTGCGTCACCAAGCTCCGCACACATTAAGATCATTGAACAATAATCACAGACATCTTTATTGCTATAGATTGTTAATGTTAGCGATATTTATTATAAAAAAATCGTGTTTTATGATTTTGTACATCTTGCGAGATAAATATATGTAACATTATGCGTTAATAAAATATATCAATAACACTTGACCAAAAAAAAAAATCTATCAATAACATAAATCGTACTTATAAAGTTTATATATTTATTTTTTAACAAAGAAAGAGTTTTTCAAAAGAAAAAATTCACACATTATTAACTTTGTAATATGAATCTTAATTTTTAATTACAGTTGGATTTCAAACGAAAATACAATTTTGAGTTAGAAAATGCAAATGAATTAGAAAGAAAAAAAGTAAAAAGGTACTAAAAAAATCACAATTGTAAATATTTTAGTTTTAGATTTTTTATGTTAAAGTTTTGTTGTGACAAAATATTTGTAGTTATAAATGGGTTTTGGAATTTAAGAAACACTCAAATTGAACTCCAAGTTGTGCTTTAGCTTGCCCCAATTGCGGGTGCCCCCCCGATGGGCGAAAACGTTTTTTATGTTTTTCTCTGTGGGTTGGTGGAAAACAAAATTTAAAAGGCTCGTACAAATTTAAACTGCAAAAATAAAAAACCTTGAACTAATATTGTAGAGACATCGACAAAGAGAACCCTTCCAACTCACTTCACCCCTTCACCTATTCACTCATCCAAACACTCATAATATAAGAGATACTTGATTTTTTACCGGAGTAATGGCATCTTTCGCGCGCCAGTCAAACTCTTCCGGAATATTGGCGGTTGGAAGTATTGTAGTCGTCTGAACGTGAGCCGGCAAGACACTTTTCTTGAGTCCAAGCTGAGTTGCGAACTCGTAGAAGGTAAGATCGCAAAATTTTGTCACTCCATGTTGTGCAGCATCGAGCTTCTAGTGAAGCTTGGCATTGTCAAGATTGGACTTAAAAACTGAGAATCTGTAGTCGTGTTCCTCTTGGGTTGCATAGTTCTAAATTAGTTTTGGAATTTGAGAAACACTCAAATTGAACCTCAAGTTCTGCTTCAGCTTGCCCCAATTGCGGGTGGGAAGCACATATGCTAGATGTGACAACATTTTTTTTTTCCTAATTATTGAAATGAAGTGATTTTGTTTAATGAGAAGAGTGAAGAAGTTAGTGCGTTTTGATCTAACATTTATAAGCTAAATTGAGATTTTACTTCAACTTATTTATATGTGTTGGTCGAATGGGCAGAAGCAGACCGGACCGACCCATTTGACAATTCTACTAATAAATCAAACAAATGGCGCAAGATGCATATAAGTTTCTAAGCGACAACGTACATCTTTAATCCTCTCAAACAAAATTAATAGATATTTATCACACTTCTTTAAAATTCTCTATGTGTTTGCGTGTGCGCGTGTGTGCGTGATATATATATATATATATATTGAAATTTTTCTCATATTCTTATACATAAGAAAATCAATTTAAGGACGATGTTGTATTTTATAAAGGTACTTATTTGATGGACGTTAACTTATGTGGTATGTATTTGCATTGATTTGCATATGAGCATAATGTTGGTTTATTCCTTGTCTAACAAATAAATAATTGTGTTGTTTTTTTTCTTCTGGTGTATTTGAATAAAAAATAGTTGTGATGTAGATTGCATATCTTTTTATAAGTAAAAAATGGTAGTATTCAAATATTGGTCGAGCTGACTCAATGGGTCACATTGTCCACTAATATGAGGGGAAAATTCAAATTTTAGGTTTAGAGTTTTGCTTAGGATTTGTTTGGCCTAGCAAGCTTTTATAATAAGAAGATAAAAGATATTGATGGAAGATGATAAGATATACACTTAGTAAGCATTCAAATTCAAAATCCAAATACATTGGAGGAAAAACTTGATAAGTAGATGTACGCAAACCTATAGGTGAGCTAATTTACCTTCTTCAAAAAAAAAAAAAGATGTATGCAAACCTAATTAAGCATTTAATAAATCAATTCTTTTATAATAAGAAATGTTAGTTGAATGAGTCAATTATTTGAGGGAAAATGATTGTTTTTAATTTTATGACATGAAATCAACTTAGAATTTAGTGATGCCCCTTCAAGGCTTCAACCATACACTGTGATAGTGCAAACAGAATACCTGGTATTCTCCTTTTCCATCCCAACAATAATCTCTGTGATGAAAAAATGGTTAGGACTTTTTATTCCTTTTTATGTATCCCGTTTTAAAAATTGTTTGATCATATACATTAATGATAATATATTTGATGGCAGTAAAAATAAAAAATAAGCTTACAACTTTTAAAAAAAATATGAAGACACATGTAGTAATTTAATTCTTGTATGTCTAGCTGTCTTTTGCTTTTAGATATACAATCTTACAATTTTGTAAATTTCAATTTTTTACTTGCATTTATATATTTTATTCATAAATATTTTAAACAAATGATCATACCTCCGCCAATTAACATTTTTAGATCTGTTACTAACCTTATCTATTTATGGTTGGAAGAAAAATCAAATTCAAAAAGATATTTCAACATCAGCGGAAGTAAAAAAAAATAAAAAATCAGCGGAAGTAGTTCTGGTGTCATTTTTGCCATCATGGTTACCTGCACTAGTAGCATGCTTCATGAGATTCTTGAGATGCAGGTCATATCATATTTTTTACTTTCATATAATAAATGTTAAATTATTAGGGGTTGAATATTATTTTTTTATAAGTAGGGTTTAATATGTTTTATTTTCCTTCTAAATATGTCAATTTTTATTTTTGTCTCAAAAAAAATTGATGTTTGTTCCTCAAAACCTTGTTATTAAATTTAATCCCTACTTTTTTACAAGAGTTTGTTTTTTATGTCTCAAGTAACCTTAAAATATTTATTAATTTAAAAGTTAATATTTATTAGTTTACTGTAACTTCAAAGGTATCCTTGTATCGTTCTGGAAATTTTTGTGGGCCTAAATGGATAGATGTGGTTGTTAATCTCATCATTTTTCTGCAATCCATAGTTTCTGAACATGCAAGTATTTAACATTTGGTTTCAAGATGTGTTATTATGCACATTAAATTCCATGAGTCATCCTATATATATATTGAAATAGTAACATATATGGATATGATGGTAGTGTTATTATATATAATTATGTGTATGAGTATGACAAATTGTTAACTACCACTACTCAAAGTCTCTGCAAGCGGGATGTTGGTGGTGTTATTATATGTATGTCCAATTAACGCAAGATGTTCACGTCAATAACTCCTGCAATCATTGCTACCACATGTGACATTTGATGGCCTTAAATTTGGGGAAGTTTGACAACACATAAGTCCTATTAACACAAGACGTTTGACTTCTTCTTGATTGAATTCTGATATTTTGGAATCTACCATATCAATTATGTAATTGCGGAGAAACCATTTCGCCTCCCACCAACTACCTCAAGAGCCATGATACCAAAAGCGAAAACATCTGTTTTTTCTGATAGCTCATTGTAGGAGAGATATGATGGTGCTATATATCCATATATGTTCCTTGAAATTTTGCAAGCCCAAAATCAGATATTTTGGGAACAAGCTTTAGAGTTGAGCAAAATATTTTCACACTTTACATCACGGTGTCCCCTCATGTAAATACTCTAAACCCTTTGTGACACCCAAGCAAATGTCCCAAAAAGTGAATCAGCAAGACTCTTGTTTTCTAGGTATTCAAAAACTATGAATCTTTTAATTTCATTGGTACAACATCCATATAAGTCTACTAGATTTTTATGCTTTGCAATGGATATTGTTGCAATCTCATTCACGAAATCATTCATTCCTTGATCAGATTCTTGAATTAGCTTCTTCGCAGCAATTAACCTAATATCATATATCATATGCATGCAGCTTCACTATTTATTAGTATGTATCAACAACTCTACCAATATCAGTATGTTTATTTATTAGTTTTTCAAAAACACACAGATGTTTACGGCACCAATTCATGAATATTTAGACACTCGATCTAGAAATTAGCAAGGGAATACATTGTACGGGTGTTCTTCTATACTGAAAACACTTTCGACGCTACAACATTTCCTTTTATGGGAAACTTCGTAAATTTGATTGACTCGTTTTCTCTAATTATTATCATCTTTATGTTCATAGGCATTATCTTCCATTAGGTTATTATATTCGTCCTTGTCCTTAAATATAAAACAGAGTCCTTGCAATATTATTATACGACTAATTTGTTTATGCCTTTTTTTTAAAATTAACATAAAGAGAAAGACAATTGGAACAGATCGATGAAGGTGTGGTTTTCCTATACAATAGTAACCATATATTCAGCTCTTCGACCTATAATCCACAACATTCAAGAGTATCACTGGATCAACATTGTTATGTCATTTCTATATACAATAGTAACCATATATTCAGCTCTTCGACCTATAATCCACAACATTCAAGAGTATCACTTCGTTGTTGATGTATGATCTTCTCTATTGAATGCACTCTTAAGAGTGGTTTTCCTAAAAATGATTTACTTTGAAGAAAAATACACAAGGGTTGAAGTTCATCTTTTTTAACTATTCTATTCCAAATCCCAAGACGTGTTTCATGGAAGAAAACACTCAAAAAGATGAAGAAAAAGGCGAAAACACGCAAAAGAACAGTGTTTCACGCCACCGGGTGTATGTTGCGCTCCTCGGGGTGTGAAAAATTGCACTGGCGTGCCCCCAGGTGCGAGCGTGCGCGTGAGAGCAGGGGAAAAACAGTTTTTTGCTGTTTTTCTCTGTGGGTTGGTGGAAAAATCCCAGTTTTTCACCCCAAACCCACTTGGAAATCAACATATAAATACATCTCCTCTCATTCACAATTATTCATTTAGAACGAAGCGATTTAAGAGGAAGGCAAGCACTAGGAGCTTCAAGGAAGGAGTCTCTCTCCTCAACCTTAGCCTTTAAGGTATGTATTATTTCTTTATAATTTGTCTTTAGTTACCATGAGTAACTAAACCCCCATTGGATAGAGTCCTAGGATAATAAATCTCTATTTTATTTGTTGGACATAGTTAATTTAAGTTTTTTCATTCAATTAATTTATGTGTCCTGTTTAATTTTATTATGCAAAGATCGTAATGCTTTCACTAGACTTAGGGAGGTGACATACCTATGAAAGGTGTCTTAACCCAGAATAAGGCTGAAATCCTAATCCAAACGTTGCATAGTAATTTTACTCTTTTCATCCTTCTTAAGGTAGACAAAATAGGGTTGCTCACATGTAGAACTACCAAGAGAGTATATGTTGATGTACTTCTAAGATTCATAGATGAGGGAACCTTTAGGATAAATTTAGGAACCTTAATTTAAGTCTATGTTTCAATTACTTTTGAGAGAGTAAGACCCCACCTAATACTCCATGTGTAGGCATAACTTGAACCAGTCGAATTGACAACCCCACACCTGTTAAAACGTGTATAACCTTAGGTGAATCCGATGCAACTCAACACTTGGAGGGGCATAATAACCTCACAAACTCGTCACTTAAATGGGTACCATTTAACCAATCCATGAATGACTAATTGACTGTTACTTAATTCCAACAAATAAATAGAAGGGATTCGAAGAATCCTAACCATCACAAACATTCTACAATCAAAAACCAGGTTACTACTCAACGACTGCTCTACACAAACAAATTAAATTGTAAAAACTCCTCCCATTTACTTTATTTTAATTTTAATTGTTTTCCGTTTTAAATAAGTAACACGAGATGCCTAGTTGGAACGACCATCCCTCTGGATATGATACTCACTTATCACTTTATAACTTGGTAACGATTTGGTACACTTGTCAAAATTGTCCATTAATATGTTTGCCCTGGATTTCCACTATTTTCAATTGCTTTTTATTTCTACCCCTTGATGTTTTCCTTTTGCTTTTAATTAATTTTAGGACTTCGTAGACTTACGGGCAAGGTTGTGTTTCTAACCCTTGATGTTGTCATTTCCCCCAAATGAGTAACATATTCAAAATTGTGTCATTGGCGGATTTAGAGCCTCAGTAAAATTACTAGCGGAATAAACTCTCAATAATTTAGGAAAGTACTCACATGTCTAATATAATATTTGTTTTCTTCTCATCTTTGTTTGCAGTTTGTTGTGTTTCTTGCTAGTGCTGGTACGCCCTCGTTGACAACACAAGAAAATCTTGGTCATCTAAAGATAACCTTCATGATCCATTGATCATAATTCTTTCCATCGTAAACCGGTAGGTGTGTAGGGAAATTTCCATTGTTGTGAGTTGCCATCTTTTACATATTCTCCAACAATATTGTATCAATAATAATAATTAGAATATAATTCCCTTTAATTATTATGAGAAAATGTCATACATCGGATAATATGAAGAAATATGCAAAAGTTTGGCCATATAAATAAAAGCCTTGTGTGTTAGTATTTCTTGCACAATAGTTAGTGGGTTTTGCTGTAGTTAGTGTTACCTATACTATTCAGTATATGTAATCTGTAATTATTAATTACATTATACAATTCCTTTCTTTCTGATCTTTATATATTAATCGAACCAGGCTCTTGGTGCCAATGTGATAGACCAAATTGAAAGAAAGTGAAGAAATTGAGAAGTGTAAGGTTTGAGAAGATTGGAAAGAATAACATGAAATTGAAACTAATTTTTTATTTTATTGAATTGAGTATATAATTCTCTTATTCATATCAACAACTAAGACATAAATTACTTATATACAAATGTGTAACAAACTCTAAAACAACTAGAGTTAACTTTAGTTAACTTAACCTACAAGTTAACCCTTGTTTACTAAACTTTAACTAACTCATTTGATAAACTCTAACTAACTGAATTATTAAACTTACAATACAAACTACTTAAATGTCCCTTAGCTCACAAAGAGCTATCTATGCGGGACCAATTTGAAGGGGTGGAAAACTACTGTATGTATGTGTGTATATCGCTACTCAAATTGCCAAGAATTGAGTATAGCCTTCTAATGGGACGTTTTAAGCTTATGTGACGTGTACATGTAAACCACATGATTCGCAGATAACAACATTAAAGTGTACATGTTGAAAACTGCCAGAAAATCATGCTAATGACAGAGGGAGGGAGGATATGGTGGGCACTGGGCAGTGAGATAGAAAATTGATATTGCTATAAATGACAATAGTCTGGAACTTTTACTACAGACAAAATGAGTAATTTTTTTCAAATATATAAAATTCCAAAACCCCTAAACATTTTTCATTTGAAATGCAGAACAGCATGCTAAAAAGCAAATTCCAAATGGAACTCAACAAGTGGCAAACTCTTAACTAGGTGATGAGTTTTTGAGAAGTCCATCAATTTTGGAATTTAGTCCATCTATGCAAGATATGTTGAATTCATCCATGTGGAAATGTTATTTTTGATCAATTCTTTTAGGATATATTTCCTTCAGAAACTAAGCATATTATGCATGAATAAAATGTCATTCGCTTCATAGAAAGAAATGTTTAGGATTTCATTAATTAAGAAAGTATATAGGTGACAAGTCTTGGAATATAGCCTTAAACTAAAAATATGGAACACACGCTATGTATTTGTCTGTTCGATGTGACAAACTCCTCACGTTTCTTTGTTCGCTGTGAAGCAGCTTCAACTGAATTGGAAGGGTAGCAATATATAGCACACGATTAATTGGAATTGAAAACCATAGCACATGTTTGATATCACTGTTGATAAGAAGAAAAAAAATCAAAATCTAGCTTTTGTAATGATACACGATTTTGACAAAAACTATATAGTTTAGAGCTTTGTACCAAACTCTCCATTGCGACGAAATTGATCAAGGGATAAATACCGGTGTTGACCAATATGTCAAGGTGTAATGTAGTGATCCTTCCTCTCGCCATTAAGGGTCCGTTTGATGGTTAGGACAGAGAGACAGGATATGATACAATAATCATATCCTACTGAAATCTCATGTTTGATGCACCAAAGGGATAGGATAAAATAAACCATTTTCCTATCCTATCCCGACTTTCCTTTGTAATTTCTATCCTGAGTATAAGCTAGGTTAGAAATTATCCTGATGGGATTAGAAGATCATTCCTTATTTATTATCTTGATATTCTGTCATTTTTAAAATAATGATAGCATGATTTTCTATTATAATTAATAACATGCCATTTTTACAATATTTAATTAATGGTGGGAGCAATTTTTTCATTTAATTATAATATATACTGTTTGTTATCATGTGCGCATCAAACACATGATAGGATTAATGTTTATCATGTCCTTATCATATCATATCTCTATCCAACTTTATATCATATCCTGCCTCTATCCTATCCTGACCATCAAACGGGCTCTAAAGCGAGATGCAATTATTACTCAAACACAACTCCACTATCATAATCATAGACATAATTTTCACTAAATCTTGATAACGTTAATCAAATTGGAGACATTTTTGTCCACAAACTTAAACCTCAAGTATCACCGGAAAGTTGTTAGTCTCACAAAAAATCATCCAGTTCCAAATCTATGAATTTGAATGTTGACTTGGTGAAATTGACAAATCCGAAGCAAAGATAATATCATAACACAAGAGTTAAATATTGAAACTAGGATTACTCTAATCATAGTTTAGGACCCAAGGATGTAGAGTGT
>Ga0228710_1001684_pt1 | contig 33682 bp, 16 predicted proteins | sample MedpolnodulmetaG_FD_177995 | JGI IMG/M metagenome (GOLD analysis project Ga0228710, IMG submission 177995) | Root nodule microbial communities from Medicago polymorpha collected in Santa Monica, California, United States - pink nodules | ecosystem: Host-associated > Plants > Roots > Nodule... | reverse complement strand
ATAAAGAAAAAAAAAAAAAAAAAAAAAAAAAAAAGGAAAGTCAAACAGTTCAAGACATATTTTGGACTCATCCAACATTAGTAAAGTTGTTTAACAATTTTCCGACTGTTTTGATAATGGATTCCATGTACAAAACCAACTTGTACAGGATGCCATTGATTGAAATAGTTGGAGTCACCTCAACCTAATTGACATATTCGGTTGGTTTTGCATTTATGACGTCGGAGAAGAAGGATACCTTTACTTGGGCATTGCATATGTTGCTTAAACTTCTTAACCCAAATAGTGATATGCCTAAGGTGGTAGTGACCGACAGGGACACGACTATGATGAATGTCGTAGAAAATGTTATCCCCGATAGTAGTGCAATACTTTGTTATTTTCATGTTGGCAAAAATGTTAGAGCAAATATCATCACCAATTGTAAAGTTAAACAAAATGTTGTGGTAGTTGATGGGCAAAAGAATATTGTCGACGAGGTGAAGCATAGTAAGATAGTTGATACGATATTTGATGCATGAGAAAAATTGGTTGAATCTCCTACTCAAGAGTTATATGCGGGTAATCTAATGGAATTCCAAGATGCTTGTAAGGATTATCCAATGTTTCTTCACTATGTTCAAACTACCATTTTGAAGCCTTTTAAGGACAAAATAGCGAGGGCATGGACAAACCTTGTGTTACATCTTGGGTGCAGGACCACGAACAGAGTTGAAGGAGCTCATGGTGTAGTGAAGGAATATTTGTCCACCTCGGAGGGTGATTTGGGTATTTGTTGGGAAAAAATAGATGAGATGTTGGCAATCCAGTTTGGGGAGATACATTCATCGTTTGGTAGGAGCGTTACGGTCTTGGAACATAGATACAAAGATGTCACTTTGAACTCTGGGTTGGGGGGTCACATCTCTAGACAAGCCATGAACTATATTTTCTTGGAAGAAGAGCGTGCTAGGAAAACCTTGTGCATCGAGAAGAAAACTTGCGGTTCTGTTCAAAGGACGTCGTATGGCCTATCTTGTGCATGCTTTATTGCTATGAAAATCCGTCACAACAAGCTCATTCGATTGGATGAGATACACCCGCATTGGCATAAGTTCTATATGGGTGAAGAAGAAAGTAATGAAGATTTGTTTTCGGTCGCGGAGGAGTGGAGTGGTATTCAATAATGCCTCAAAAGAGTTTCATACCAAATGAAACTAGAAATCAAAGAGGGTTTGCGGTTGTTAGCGTTTCCGAAGACCACAATGTTGTCACCACCTTCAAGAAAGGTCTCAACCAAATCTTTGTGGGAGACTATTGATTCTCAACATCCGGAAAGTCAATCTTCACAAAAAAAAAACTTCACAACCTAAAAGAAAAGGTGCTCTCATTGACATTTCTCCACGTTCGTCGATTCAAACTCCGGTTCCGGTTCCCAAGCTTATCTTGGTTCCAAGAAATTATGATCCATTGAGTCTTATGTATTACATGCCAAAATTCATGAGACCATATATTGAAAGAATTGTGGATGTTATTGGCGATGGGTATTGTGGGTTTAGGGCTATAGCCGAATCCTTGGGTTTGACGGAAGAAAGTCATGTTATGGTGTGGAGAGTACTTATTCAAGAGGTGAAAGAGCATAGGAACAACTACATTAAGATATATGCGGGCGAGCGCCATTATAACTACATCTTGGATGGATTGTATCCTCGCAAAAATGGTGGTGGTTTTGCACCTCACAATAAATGGTTGACATTGTCGGATATGGGACACATTGTTGCATCTTGTTACAATAGGTCAGTGGTAGAGATGACTACTACCATTGATATTGGAGTCTCAGAGACTTTTTTCCCACTTAGAGGTAGGTCTCCTGTTAACCCGAAAAGCAACATGATTTGCCTTGGTTTAATCTCAAATCATTTTGTCCTTTTTTTGTTGAAAGATGATTGCCCACTACCGAGTGGAAGCTACACAAGAGCGAAGAGGCGGCAACATGGGAGGATGAATTTTTGGATCAACACGACTGTTTCTAAACACTCATGGAGATTGAGAAACAAGAGAGACCAGTTTCACCAAAAAAAGTAACAAATCAAGACAATCCTATTATGTTTGATGACACTCCGGTTAAAGCAAATGAAGAATTTGAAGATGTTGCGGAACATTTAGATGATTTAATTTCATTAGATGAAATATGAAATATGACACTTTTTGATCGGTGTTCATCCGTTTTTTGGTCGATATGCACCGACATTTTTTTGGATATATGATGTAATGACCATTTTTGTGGCCAAGATGTAACTAACCTTTAATGAATTTATATATATATATATATATATATATATATATATATATATATATATTTGAGTTTCGCATTTATTATAAATTAATGTACTTTATGTGTAATGTGTTGCATAATGTGGAAAATTTGAGGAATTTCAAACAATTGTGTAACGTTAACGCATTATCGGTTTCGTGTAATGTTACCGAATAATTGATAAACTATGAAATGTTGATGTTTGTGATTGTTGGATGTTGTTGTTTCGGTTTGATTTCATGCGTAATTGTCGTTTGAAATTAGAGGTAAAAACATGCCAAAATGGTTGGAAAAACCAGTGCAGACTGCACTGATTTTTTTTACTGGTGTGAACGACGGTTAATTGCCGCTGGCTTCAGCGGTAGTTAACTGCTGCCGGTTACCTGAGCGGTTGTTAACTACCACTGGGGACTTTTTTTGAAATTTCCATGTGTTATTAGGAATTTCTGATAGTCAGAACATCAATTTTTTTTTTAAAAAACTAATAGTATTTTCATTTGGTTTGGCTTGTTATGTTGATTTGGGTTACTGCAATTTGGACTCTTGGCATACTCCCTTGAGAGTTGTTGTTCTCACAACAATAGTTTCCTAGTTATATAAGGAAATGACCAAAAAACCCAGCAGTAGTTAACTATCGTTGGATTTTTTTTGTAATTTTCATGTGTTTCTAAGAAACAATGGATGTCAAAACAACAATTCTCTACTCCCTTTTCCATGTGCTCTTCTAGCTCCCCTCATTGCTTCCAGGTACCCCAAATTTTTCATTTTACCCTTGGTCATAGTGTTTCGAAGATAGGAATCGATGCACTTCAGGAGTTATCTCTTGATCTAGTTTTTTTATATGTCACAACGTTCGAGAAATACAATTGAATATAGTTCGGGAGATAACTTCCGAAAGACAATATTAATTATGTCCTTAAAATGTAACATTTGGAAGATACGAACGGAACATAATCCCAAAAGCTTAGGCGGAACATAATCCCAAAGCTTAGGCAGAATTAACAGGCATAACAAAACCCCAACACAGGACTTGAATATGACGAAGTAAAGCTTAATTGTTCAACAGAGACCAGTTCGGGAGATAACGCCTAAACAACTTTAGTTCGTATCTCCCAAACATTACGTTCAAAGACAAAACAGAAAATTTGGGGGGCTTGGAAGCAAAATGAGGGGAGCTAGAAGAGCGAGCGTCTTTCTGCAAATGCAGCTTGACTTGAAGTTAGGAAGTAATCTGGGAATTTCTTTTTCCCTCCTACTCCTACACTTCTAAAATGACAAACGTGTTTTTGAAGTACACTTTTTCCGGAAAGTATACTTTTATTCGCAAGAATACTTTCAACGGCAAAAAACGTGTTTCTTTTTTCCTTTCTAAAGATATACTTATGAAGTGTAAGTAGGAGAATGAGAAAAGAACTCCCAAAAAGTTTTCCTACCCAAATCACTTTGAATGTACGCACTGGATATATCACATTTTTGTGTTGTTGACATGTGTACTTTCGGAATCATGTAGTTAAAGTTGCTTCTTAACTTACCCAAGGGATGCCGAGAGATAAAATGCGCTAGTTCCCTCTACCCAAATTGCACAAATTTAATGATTTTTTTAGATGTATACATCTAGATCCACCGAATGTTAAACACTTAAACCGTATAATAAGAATTTTTTGATAAGTTTTATTGACAATGTCAACGAATCAACTAACACTAATAGAAAACACATAAATAATGTAAGGATGGCTGCAATAGTTGTCTCTATAAAGGATTTCCATTCACATGTCACTCAACGTTGATTAGTTAAACATTTTATTTCGTGTGGTATTTTTCTTTTTGCCACATGACACAGCACTTTTCATGGTTGTTTTATGAGTAGTGATATTTGAACATCTAATTGGTGACAACTTTGCTGATAACTTTGTTTTTCTCTCTTTTTATTGGTCAAAAACAATAAAAATGTCATGTGAATATGAAAGAAAAAATTATCCAAAAATTGTCTCATAATCATAACGGTTGTACAAATATCATTTCTCTTATTTTATATCGAGATACATGACATTGCGGTGCATAAATGAAACATTGGATAATGGATAAACTAATCATTGCACAAATATATTGGAGTAAAAAAATACTAAAATCATCGCGAAAATCTATGGAAAAAAGAAAACATCATTGCATTAATCTAAACAATGTCAATGGTTAATCCTTGTTTCTAATCTCTGGGTTGATTCTGTGCACATAACAGATTATAAAAATTCAAAGCAATTCTGTCGAAAAAAATCCAAAGCAATTACAAGGTTGTATTTTATTAAACAAAATTACTCTAAGAAATCATCCATCATAAACAAAAATTAAGAATGAAAAGTAACTAGCTGCTAAACTATGAGTATCATTTCATCAACCATATTGGTGGATAAATTATGAAGCAAATCTGTATAAAGTAAACAGAAAGAGAAAATTGAAGAATTACAATAACTTAAACTAATCACTAAGTTAAAAACAAGAATTAACTAAAATCTAAACCGTGGACTGAGAATTTTCTCGGCTCTGAAGCTTACACACAACTATAAGGTCCTAGTTGGAACACGGATGAAGCAACGTTCACATTTGAGCTGATCCACCAACTGAACGCAATTCATCAAGAGATGTTTTGATCTGATCTTGAACTAACTCCAACCTCTTTGAATACACTTCCAATTCCAAAATCTGTTGCTTCCTCCATTTCTCATCCACCAATTCTCCACCTCCAAAACCTAAATTCATCATCTGAAACGGTAATGGATTCATTGCGAAACTTCCACGCGATCCAAACAGTCCTCCTCCCATTGCACTAGCCATCAATTCCTTAAACGGCGATAAACAACTCCTCACTGTCTCTTCAATCACACCAGCAACACCATTCCCAGCGCTGCTACAATTATTACTATAGTTATTAGCATGAATTGCAGCATTAGTAGTAACATTAGGAGTAGTAATGGTAGGTGTTATTGCAGGATTAACTGTAGCAGTTGTAGCATAAGCATTAGGATTAGGACTGTGATTGTGATTAGGATAGGGATTAGGATTATTGAGGTTGATATTGAGATAATCACGATCTCTGTTTGATGCTACTGCATCATTTGATTCACGCTTCTCAAAGCTTCTGATAGAAACGGATCGAGGCCGCGAACGCTTCCGCGTGGTTGAATTTACCTCGCTTTTGAGAATTACGGGAGTGAAATTGAGATTAGGGTTAGGACTTGGATTGAGATTGATTTCATCATCATCTATAGCAATATCACCGGCGATTGGCGCCACGTTGTTCCAGATCTTGCGAGAGATTTCAAACGTGGCTTGATCGTGAGCAGTTTTGAAGACGAATTCCTTACCGGAGCTCATTTTGCTTACAACGTTTCTGTATTTCTTCTTCAACCTTCGGATCTTCTCAACGAGCTGGTTTTTGTTGAAATCGAGTTGAAGCTTCGATTTGATTTGATCATAGAATTGAGCAGTGTCGTTGTGATGAGAAGAACCTCTCTGTGTTGTGTAATCGAGAAAGCCTTGTAACAGTTCCATTTCATCTTCGTCTGTCCATAGACGTTGAAAAAGCTTGCGTGAATCTTCAACCAGAGGTGGTTTTTTCTCCTCAATTTGATCCAAACGTTGACGTTTGGAATCGGAGGAGAAGGTGGAGTCGGCGAAGATGATCGTGGTTGCGGTTGGTGTTAGAATTGGAGGTCTGAGAGCTCCACCGGGAACGGCGACGGTGACGGAGGGAACGGAGATAGAAGCAGAAGCAGAAGCAGATGGAAGATCGTTTTCTTCGTCATCAACTAAAACGTCGTCGTCTTCTTCATCTTCTTCTTCGTATTCGTGAAATTCGTCTTCTTCGTCGTCGATGTCTTCTTCGGGGAAAACGGTGTCGTGTTGCTGTGAAGTCATGGTGGAGAGAGAAAGAGAGTTTGTTTGTTTGGTTAGTGGTTAGGCGAAGAGAGAGAAAGTGGGGACGAACGAACGCACACGGGTTTGGTTTTGCTTAGTTTATGATGGAATGGGTTGGACTCATTCATTCATTCACATCTGCTCGGTGGTAAGTATAGTAATTGTACGTTTTGTTGTTTGTAAGAGTGGTTTTCGTTTTGGTTTAGGTGGTGGACCAACTAACTACTCCTCATAGGTGTGTACTTTCTCTTTTCCCTTATTGTTATTCTCCATTTTTTTGTTCGACCGAATCAAATTACTTGCTATTTTATTTATTTCTAATTAAAAAAAGTTATTTTAAAAGGGATAATACTCACTTTATATGTATTGAAATTTTAAAATAATAATGATTGTGTATTTTACTCGTCAAACTAGTTTTTGATGTTAAAATGTTTGGCTAATATTATCATATTAATCACTCGATATATTTGTTTATTATCATATCAGTCTTTATTGATCCCTATATGAAAAGACTTATTGTGTTCATTAAGAGATTGTTTCAGTGTTAAGATTATCTTGACTAATAAAGTGCACAATTGGCAACTAATTTAAAATTTTGATACATTAAAAGACTATTGTGATTATTCGTTACACATCCAATAAACAAACACATTACCCCCTAATATAGTTGGTAGTGACGTTGCAATGTACAACGTTCAGGGCAGTGTATGAACATCAAAATTCTCAATTATTTACCTTAAATATAAACTTCCAGTCATTAGACAATTTGACCAATAAATTTTTTACTAATAAGATATTTTAAAATTTTTTTTTACAAAAGAAGACATATTCATAGTTTTTTATGTAAAAAAATTTAGGGTTTGGGAAAAGTGGTCACAATCTTCATAAATTCATTTTTTTTTTACTAAATCTCAATAAATTCATGTTTACTCAATTTCATAATAAAGTTTTTAATGACAAATATTAGTAATTAATTGTAAGATTAAGTTTTTTTGTTTGGGTTTAAACTGGTGATCTTCAATTTTTTTATCTCTTAACTCAAACCAGTTGAGCTATCCAACCCCCCAAATTTTAATCTTGAACTCAAAACTTTCAACTCTTTATTCTTTGACTCGAAACAAATTAGAATCAATCATGAGTATGATTTTGAAAATAAATGTAAAATAGTCCTGATCAATATCTAAAATTTCGTTTTTAATCCATATAAAAAAAGAGTTTTGGTCCCTCAAATATTTTCTATCATGACTTTTGATGTTTTTTTATTAAGTAAACTCATGTGTATTTTTTTTTTTTTTTTTTTTTTGCATTTATGTTTCGTAGTACATTATAGAAACCTCACTTTCAAAAGTTTAATTTTTTTTAAACAAAGAATGAATTAAATATGAACTTTTAAAGATTTAACGCTTAAAAATACATATTTGGTTAAAAAAAATAATTTGTGAAAATATTATTATAATATTTCAAACATTTTTTTTAAAATAAATTCAAAAACATAAAAGATACAGTTGACTTAAATACATGTTAGAGGACCAAAACTTGTTAAATTTTTTTTAAAGCGTCTAACAAGGAAATTCAAATTGTTAACAGGCTTAAATAAAACACTTTGCGATTGTTTGATAGTGTGGAAAATTGTATGAATTAAATCCATGATCATAGACCTTAGATCATCCACAACAAAGCACCTTAAATTGAGTGTTTAAATGGGTCCCCTGCGTCTACATCATTAATTTTACGGTAATACTTAATAAGCACCAATTTTCTCCAACCCAACACTTCAAAAGAAATTATTAAATAGGTCCCACAAATAATTCTATATCATTACATTTCAACAAAATTTATTAATTTATTAAGATTTATTAAATAGGACCAACAAAAAATAAAGAGAGAGGGTGCTTCCATAACCACCATTCTCCATAGACATTCATGTATTTTACTCCACAATGAAGGTGCCTATTTAATGTGGTGCTAAATAGGTTAAACACACACCATTGTGGATGGTCTTATGTCCATTTATAAGCACCCTCGTATATTTCACATTTATTAAAAAAATATTTGTGTAATCAATATCTTTATTTTATGTATAATCATTTCTTACTCTCTCCGATTTTGTATATAAACAAAAGTTGAATTAATAAAAATTGATATATCTGATTCAAATTTTAAATGAAATATATCAATTTTTGTTTACTCAACTTTTGCCTGTATATAAGAATAGATGGTGTATTTTTTTACTAGAAGTACATAACTTTTCTTTTAAAGGAATAAGTATATAGCTGATAATCACCAATTGTTTATAGTTGTATTTAATATTAACTTTTATTATTATAAGATAAATTAATAACTAATTTTAGTTATATTTAAAAATAATAATAAATGCTCTCTAAAAAAACACATATTTTAAGAACATTCATATTTTGAAACAATTTTCTTTTTCAACTCTGCTCACAATTAGAAGTGGAAGAGGAGGTATATAGTTAGTTGTAGATTGGAAAATAATAAAATAATTGCATGTGCCTCTTTAAAAAAATAAAATTAATTGCATGCTAAGGTATGAGAAAAATAATAATAATATTCCAAAGGTACATAAGAGTATTTTTTATTCTCTAAAAAAAAAGAAGGAGAGAGAGCATTTTTCATTTTAATGGTAGAGAGGATAGAGAGATTTGGGTTATTCTAGTTCCACTTTGAGTTGGACTTGACTACTTCGCATTACAAAGTGCCATCTATCCATATTATCCAGCTGGTAGTTAGCTGAACCTGAACTTGAAACTCATCGTTTTCTTTCATTTCACGTTTCTTTCCAATTGCCAATTAAATCCATTGCGTGTTCCATTTACATTATCACAAGCAACTGTTTCATTTGTTTGTTTTTTAATATGTAATGTACTATGTGAAACCATGGAATTTAAAAGAAATCTTTATCAAATGGTCAAGGTTGTTATATTTTCGTGCGTCACACAGAAATTGAGATTAATTTGATTTAGAAATCACTATGGTACCTTATTTTATTGAGGTATAAGTCGGTCTCTTAAGAATTAGTTTTTTTTTTGAAGAAACACAAGAATTAGTAAAATTGCGTCCAAAAACAAAAAAATATTGGTAAAATTTAAATCTTTTGATTGGTTCTTTAACTTAACAAATTTAAATCTAAAATCAAAATCATCACTTATTCTCCAAATTTGTTGATGTCGCTGCGATTACAAATAAGAATTTCAAGCAATGATCCTCTAAGGATGGTCACAAACATAGTCATCTAAAAATCGTGACAACAACGTTGAGGATAACAAGTATTTACCTCTAGTGTCTTCTAACTTCCGATTTCTCTTCAACAATTTCACCACACACAATATGATGGAAGACCTTTATTTATACTCTCCTCTTTCTTTGTTTTCTATCAATGTTTCTCTTTTCTTTAAACACAATTCAGTTTTTTATTTTTTTATTTTTTTTAACAAGAGTTTTTTAAAAAGATTTGATTCTCCATTATCCATCTCAAGTCCATGTATGAAAAAATTAACCACGTCATTTACTATTAAGAAAAATGTCATAGTTCAAAACAATTGATGTTGAAAAGGTTACTCAAAGATGGGGGCCAAAAATATTAACATGGGATGTATGAGTCATATATTTTGTATATTCTTCTTTTAGTCAATTCATAATCCATTTTGACTATAAATTTACACTCAAGCTCAAACTGTTGTCGTTCATTTAACCACTCATATTTTTTTTTTTTTAAGTAAACCACTCATAGCTAAATTCATACAAATTGAACTTTTAAAATTAGGATTTTAATATTTGACCCGAAATAAGTGATTAAATTGTTACATCTCCAAGAACTAGAAAGGGTAATTTCAAATTCTAATAAGATAAAAATCAGTTAGGAATATTTTTAAAGAACTAAAATTGAATTCATTCATTTTACGTTGACCAAGTACATATCTTTCCTTAAAAAACAAAGTACATATCTTCTGCTAGTCATCTGCATAGAACTACCAGCAAATATCATCCCTTAAGATTCACCGAAGTAAATAAAAATAGCGTAGTTGATTGTTTAATGATCCAAATAATTTTTTTATATTGTATGTGGCATTTACGGATCAAGGTTTCCTCTGTTAAGTTTTAACACAATTTCAAGTTGTAATAAATAACATCTGTTGATTTGAGATCGTATGACTCACATTTCAACTAGGTTTCACACAATAAAATAATATCAACCATTAAGATGCAGTTATGACAGAAAATCCTATTCTGATATTTCCAATGCAAAAAGCTACTCCCTAATTTCGAATGCTTTAACAAATGATTTAATTAGTTTCAAAAGTTTAAAAATCTATTCACTATTTAACTATTTTCCACAAGTTTATCCGCAATTAGTTTCATTAAAAAACAATGGTTCAATTAGTTTATTTTTTGATGGGTGGTTCAATTAGTTTTATAATATTACAAACATCTTTTCCAACTATGATGACATCAAAAATTCGTCCATAAGCATAGTCCAATTGGCATAGAAATTACATTGTTATATATAACGACAAAGTTCGAACCTCAGACATCCTATTTAAAAGGCAAATTCTAACAAGCAGTTAGAAAGAAGAAAAAAAACATATCACTTTTAAAAGGCAAATTCTAACAAGCCACTTTTAGAAGAAAAAAAAACATAAAAATTCAATTAGATTTAATTCTGTCTTAAATTCAGTTTCGGAAAGAGGAATGATGTTTATAAATGATGCATTAATGCTAAAATTGGTGAGGCCTAAATATTGCAAATTTTGCTATCCAGCAATGTTACAATCATGTTGTTTGAACAGAACAAATTAGGTCCCCGGCCAGATGTCATTTGTTTTTTGTTTGGTCATTACAAATAGTGGAAAGACCCTCCGTGCGATAGGACCCATTTCATGCCATTAGTAAAAGTGCCGTGTAGGAGACAATAATGAATGAAAATTGAAAACACATGATATTAATTCAGAAAGTAGAAAACAAATTAATAAATTTCACTTAGGTCTTGTATCATGCAGATATTTATTTTCACCATTTAATCGATAAGTCTAAGAATTGAACAAATGATATATAACACGATATATGTTCAATGGTAGAAAAGAAACTTATCCATGATACAAAGTCATTTTTTTGTCAAAAGGAAAAAAATTACAAAACCAATTTACTTATCAGTCTAATAATTGAATCAAATGATATATAATATTATATATATTGAATGGTAGAAAACAAATTTGTCCATGATACAAAACCGATTTGCTTAAGCACATTAGACAAAAACTTGAAGACATTTGAGTTCAATCTCATTATTATTTTTTGATAAAGATCATTCATCATTGATAAGAGAAAAGTAAAATGAAAGGTAATAAAAGAATTAATTACATTAAGGGAGACATAAGATTTATATAATTAATGAGAAGATAAACAAACTATTTGTAACCAACTAATGTAACTGTCGTACACATTAGATTTTCATAACAATAATCGATCCAAGTAGTGCCATCAATTGCGTTTTCTACATGGATTCCTGCAGGCATAGGGTTGTATATGTTGATGTTCACCTTTATCTTGATTATCATATTCCTACCTAGAATCTCTCTCATTACCATGAATTTTGTAGTGTGTAGGAAATCGCCATAGTTGAACTCATATGGGTATCTGGTCAAATGAAATAGTTTGAGGATCATCTCCTTTATACCATGAAGAATTGATGGATCTGGATCTTATCCTTACCTTGAATTCTTAGACCAGCTGGCGATCTTGATATATTTGCAAGTCCCGTTTGGATATTCTTGTATGTGATTTTTCGTGCAAGTATTAACACCTTGAATAATTCTTTCAGATTAAACAGAGAAATTAGGACTTCTAACAGGACGTCTGAACTGTTTTTTTTCTTCTGGATTTGGTGTAATTGCATGTGTTTCTTGATTGCAAGATACATCTTGTCGAGTCTTTGGTACTAGAATTCTGGGTGGTATGAACAGTGTTGCAATGGATAAAAGTTTCTTTTCATTTTCTTGTAGATGCTATTTGGTTTGCTGCGTTATACATTGTTGAGTTAAGATGAACAAGCATCAGGGAATAGATTGATGCAGTGCCAAAACAAAATAGCAAAGGGTTACACTAAGGAGTGACGTTCAGGAGAGTCAAGTTTCAGAGAAAAAAGAAGCTAGAATCACAGAGGGATCAAGGGCGTAAAGCAGAGAGAGGACGAAGAACGGAAAATCTCGGGAGAATTTTCAGAAAAGTGATCCCTCATTATTCAAAAGTATTCACCGATGAAAACACTTAATTGAAACTAAAATGTATAAAATCTGACTAAAAAATTAAGCCAGATGTAAATGCCTAAAAGTTGAATAGCCCATATAAATTCATAATTACGGTGGGGATTTATTGAACAAAAGAAAATTGAAGCAAAACAAGGAAATCATCTCAATTTGATTTTGTCATTAAACGTGATAACGAGGAACATTGGCACAACAAGAAAAATTAACAATTTGGTTTCATTTTTGACAAAAACTTGATCACTGGTTAAGTGCAAACAATATAAAAGCGTGGAATTTACATTCATCATCACCTAAAGTTGCATCATAATGTTTTGATATAACAATCTTATTTTTCTAGTAACCATAAATCATAATCTGATCTATATATATATATATAAAAAAAAGGCATAACCATGTAGCGAGGCAATATGCTGCTTCCAATCTACTAAATTTTGAAGTCGAGAGGGAAAGTAAATAAGAGTAATAGAAAATTGGCAATTCTGGTACTGATTTGCTTAAAGCCTTTTGTGGTAGCAAAGCAAGGATTAACTCTTGTACCAAAATATATCATTATATAGACCTAGCATGAGATGAAATAGGTATTAAAAAACTCCGAAAACATAATAGTAATCATAAAACAAAAATAGGAAGTCTCAAAACTCATTTCTTGTTTCCAGCCTTAGCAGCATCAGAAGCCTTGGTCTGCAGAGACAACACAAACAAAATTTTATGATTTAATAATATAAGGATTGTATACAGTTAAGCAATCATAAACCTACAACAACAATTGCTAGCTGTAAAATTACCTTCTTTACACCACAAATCTTCTTAGCTCTATTCTTTCTCTCCTTCATTTGCTTCCTTGACTTCTCTACTTTCGTTTCAAGGCCATTCTGAAATAGATTTATATTGTGGTTCAGTCCACAAAACAATGTAACCATTCATATTAATACAAGGTTATTGAAGGGGAAAAACAACTCGTCGCTCGTTCTAACGTCGGGTCAGCTGAATTTCTAACTCAACTCAATGTACTTATTGCATACCTTTGACCATTTTGTTCTTTACGTGATGTCAAAAAAAATGCATTAAGAAACATTTATGATTATGACACACGTAAAATGTTAGGCATTTGAATATTCTAAAGCTCAATGTTGTTCTTTGTGTGAAATGCAACAGTGCTAGCATCTCAAAAGGAAGTGAGGTGTCAGGTGGGGTAACTAATATCACCCTCGAGAACATTCTTGTATGGAATTCTAGACGTGCCATCAGGATCAAGACCGCACCTGGAAGAGGTGGATATGTTGGCCAAATAACTTATCGCAATCTAACTTTCAACAATGTTCATGTTGGAATTGTTATCAAAACCGATAACAACGAACACCTGATGTTGGATATGTTCCTACAGCGCATTCCAATTCTCAGAGACATAAGTTTCCCCAATATTTGCGACAAGGGAGTTCATGTACTTGTGAGCATTCAAGGTAGTAAAGAGATTCCGGTCAGAAATGTGACTCTCAAGGATATGAATGTCAGGATAACCTACAAAAACAAACATATCTTTCGGTGTGCTTTTGTGGATGGTTGGGTAATCAGGACAATATTTCCAAAACCGTGTAGAAATTTGGATCAATACAATGAACAAGGTGAATAGGATAAGCGTGTCGTGTCACAGAATGTAACAGACAATGATTATGAAATTTGAGGTATATCAAATATCATAGAGTTGGTTAAGCATGTTGTGTTCCATAATTAAGTCGGTATCAGTTTATGTTTGATTATATGATTATTTTTGTGAGGAGATGGAACAATCAAGTCATTTATTCATCTTTTTGTTTAGTAATTTTATTTGTCATAGTCTATTGATAGTTTTAGGCGATGAGTTGTATATAACAAAAAAAAAAATAGTTGCTTATATAAATTTTCCAAGATTATATTTCAATCACATATTTTTTCGCAAGATTACACAAATGCTCAGGTTGCCAGCTCATTTTTTGAGATTTACTGAGATTGTATTGTATTTTTCAAGATTACATTTCTTACGCAATTTTTTTTCCAAGATTACACAAATGCACAGGTTGCTTGCTAAATTTTTGAGATTTATTGAAATTGTAATCTTAAATATCGAATTGATAGAAACTTAAACAAAAAATTACCTAATTATAAAAGGATATTAGAGAAAGGCTCATATTTGGTGGTTTAATTTATAAACAAAATATCAACTTAACAATTGGAATAACAAGACTAAAGTGGTTAAAACTACCAATCAAATAGAGTGCGCATTTACCAAAGAAAGAGATGGCAGATACATTATGAACAAAGAAGATGACGGTTATATCATTATGAACAAAGAAGAAGATGGTGATCTTATGAAGAACAAAGAAGATGGTGATGTCATTATGAACAAAGAAGAGAGTGATGCTATTATATCTTGGCATGAGCTTCTTTCATTGCAGCTGAGAAAGATGAGTGAAGGATGTTTGATCAAAGAGGAAGATTTTCGATTGACGATGTTTGATCAAAGAGGAAGAAGTTTCGATTGATGTTTTCCAATAAGTTCTATAAGGAGTTATTGTTGGAAAATATAAATTAAATAGAAGCAAATATTGCTATAATAATATACGATAACTCAAGGACAAGTTTTTTGTATTTTTTGAATATGAAAGATTGGATTGGATTGGATTTTAGACGGACTCATGTTCAACCATCAATTGTTTCCTTTTGAGTTTTACTTCATAATTGATGCAATGAGGCAAGGCGGTGCCTCACTCATCCCCGTTTTGTTTCCTATCGGGGGTTTGGGGGTGGACAGAAAACCGCTTGGTAACAATAGTCTAACAATGTCAACTAACATACCTAACTATAAACTAACTACCGCTACGACTTCTAAATAAGGAAAAGTGACACAAAAAAAAGGAACAAAGACAATGTAAGCACCGAGATTTTATAATGATATAGAAAAAACACGAAACAACAACTATGTAAGCAATGAATACTAGAATGTATTATAATTGTATAGAAAATATAAGAGAATATTTCACAGCAAAAGATAGTCAACAACAATGATGCAAGGAGTAACTATCTACGAAGCACTAACATGGACACCTAGAAACCACACTTGACACCGGTGATAAATTTAAAAGGTGAATTATATGAATGTAATCGCATGTGTAGGTGTCGTGTTGGTGTCGGACAATGACACATGTCAGTGCTACAATGTAATTATAACATAAGATACAATAAATCAACTATGAAATGGTCTTATTATTGACTCACCCTGATAAGTCTGTACTTGGGCTCGTACTTCTTTGCATTGTCAACTGAATCATAAAATCAAACCAAAACTAGTAGATTTGCCACCTCCAAAATTTGTTTGTAATCCAAAGACAAAGACAGTGTTATCCTTTGCTCCATACATTGTTGCCAGCTTTTCCTCAGCTTTTCCTTAAGCTCAGACTTTATACCACACACAACAAGGCAATCAATCAATAACTACTTTAAAAATCTGAATATTCAATTGCTAATTTAAGATACTGAAATCCTAAAATCTGTTAATATTATTTAAATTAAAAAACACATAAAAAGTACCTTGGAAACATTTGGTTTCCTTGGATGGTTAGCCTCAACGACCTGCAATAACAATAATAATCGAAAAGCTGTCAAGCATCACGAAATAATATATTAAAGCGAGCATCCCAAATTCATTGCGCATTTTCATATCGAGAGGTTCTTGTTAATACTTCAAAATCAGATAAAGTGAAACTATTAACCTAAAATTGATAAAGAGGAAAAGGGATAAAAATTGAGAAACTCATGAATTGCTTTCGTGAAAGCAGCGGTTGGTGAGGAATTTCCTGGTCCTGATGGTAACAGCTTTGTCCGCCATGGTTTTCAGTTGAGTGTTGCAAGCGACGGTGGAGCAGGAGATGATCGAGTGAGAGAGACATAGGCAGCTTCAAAATCGGTTAATGCATAAAGAAACAATACAAATCCTAGTTTTTTGTTTTGGTTTTTTTTGTTGTTTATATGTTGACGCCGTTTTATAAAACTAGGGTTTTGGATAATTGGGCTGGGCTATTTGACGGTTGCTTTTCTGACATACAAAACTTCATAATAATACATGAAAATGGCCGCACAAATCATCATCTTCATCCTTGCTCAACTTTGGTGTTGTTTTGGGTCGCAAACTTGTAACTACAAATAAAAATTCAAAACCCTTCAATTGATGCATGTGCACATAAAGATGATTAACCACGTACATGAATTAAGATATGGGGATGAAAATTCCTTTTGCATTTGATGGAAATGTCGAATTCTCAAGTACAAATCATGTGCTATATAAAATGGAAGCAACATCTCTAAAACATTACTATTTTTCAATAATGATTATCAAATTAGTAACCGTCCTTGCATAAAGCAAAAATTCAAAGTTGATTTCATAGGGAAAGGTGACTAAAGGTGTTGAGTCACTCGATAGTAGAGCCTATCCAATAATTAAGTGAAAATGGCAAAGCCTATCCAAAAAAATCAGCACACATGCTCCACGGTAGTTAACTACCGCTCGAGCATTTTTTTTTTGTGTTGTATACTTGGAACGGTAGTTAACAACCACCGAAAGTAAAACATCATTTACATGTGTTATTATGAAGTTTTGTATGTCAAAAAAGCAATTTTCACAAAATTTCCCTTAAACCCTCAAGTTGTACTTTTTGGCAATTGCTTTTAACTCCTTTGAATTGAAAAAAGTAGAAGCCTCACACGCACACATTAACGTGTTTATATAGTCGGTGTACCTCTAAAGAGTGCGTGAATATAATATATTTATAGATTATATTTGGAAATGTTAGGTTAAATCATTAGAAATGTTTTCTTAGTCTTTAAGTTTTGTTAAAATATTTTAGAATGCAATCTAATATATTTCGGAACACGGTCTAAAATATTTTGATATGCAATCTAATATATTTTGGTACTTGATCTAAAATATATTTGTACAAAATATAATATATTTTTGTATTCGATGTGATATATTTTGGTACTCAATTTGAGGTATTTTAGAACTAGATGTAATGTGTGAATTACATTCTTTTTGAAGGAATATGTGAATTACTTGCTCAAAATAATATGTGAATTAGTTGTTTCCAAAGTTCACACATATTAGCCGGGAACTTTCTCTATAAATAGAAAGCTGCATAGTTTATTCTATACATCGAAAAGTATTTTGAAATGCTCTAATAATTAATACCAAATGATCTAATCACCTTAATTTTGATATATTACCATGATATATAAATTTTACAGTGCCAATAATAAAACCTAAGTTGGTCCTCGTGAGCTTAACTCAGTTGGTATGGACAATGCATAATATATGTAAGGTCTGGGGTTCGAACCCCGACCACCACAAAAAAAAACCTAAGTTGGGAGAGATTCTTATAATTCTTATGATATTATAATTTTTTCTGTAAAATTTTATTCAAATGAATTCTACATGTGAGTTTGTTTTAAAAGATGAACTAAATGTGAAGATGAAAAACTTTTGAAGGACCAACAATTGAATATTTTTTTTAGAAAGAGTAAAATTAACGGTTGATATATTTACGGGGATCAAAAACATATTCAACCCTATTTTTCTTTTGGTCAAATAATCTAGTAGCTAGAGCTAACCCAATTTAATTGTGGAGAAATGAAGTGTCTGAGGTTCGAACCCCGGCCCCTGCATATAATATGCAATATCCCTACCAACTGAGCTAAGCTCACAGAGATTATTCAACCCTATTTTATCTGTGAATGTTTAATAAAAATACATGTCTTATACTCGTGGAGTGGTGGCGGATTTTATTTTTATTTCGGTAATTATAAATGTTTTTGCCATCTTTGCTTGTTTGGTTATGAGAAGAAGTTGAGAATAGAGAAAAAGGTGACAGAGATTTTGAGATGAGATAAGTTGATGAGAAATATATTGGAGAGAGAAGTTTGTTTATTTTCTAATGGTCAAAAATACCCTTGAATTAAAGTACTAATAAATAGTTGTATATTATATAATTTAATTAACTTAATTAACCTAAATTAATTTAATTAACTACTTAAATATTTTTTTTACCTACTTAAATATATAAATTAGTTTGGACGTTTAGTATTTTATGTTAAAATAATATTTTTCTAAAGTTTATTGAATTAAATATACTTTTTTTACCAAATTGAATTGAAATACACTTAACCTACTCTCCAACCTACAAAATTCCCAACGAGTTGTTCTTCTAAAGCCCCAACTAACGCCATTCTTGGTTCACATAACCACATCCACGTTTTTAAATTCAATATGATTTGAGGGTGTTTTCTGTAATACCTATATCTAGGTTTGTTTACAAATTAGTATTTTTAAACCAATGTGATATAATAAATGGTAACAATGTCGTATGATTTCATGGATATATGTTATTGTCTACTTATTCTCATAGTCGTCTTCTTCGTCGGTGGTTCATTTCTTTATTTTTTATTTTCGTTGAAAGCTCTTTCTCTTTTTTGTTGCAACGAGGGTATAATCGGTAAATAAGACTTTCCCGACTATTTTATTTGCATGTCAGACAAGATAAATGACCAACTTCTGATCTATTTCTCTGGCCTCAACTTTTCTCTTCGGTAATTCTCTTCTACCAAACAGAGTGGATAGGGACAAGTGGCATAGGTGGAGAAAACTGACATGGCAAATGAATGAAAAGGACGGAGATTTGGAATTGAGATTATGAGAAGAGATGAGATGAGGTTTCAAAACGATGGGCCGTCAAAGGCACACAGTATACACACAACACCAACAGGGTTGAATCAATTGAATTCAATTCCATCATCGTCGTCGTCACAACAAATATAATAGTATCCAAAATTGAAAAACCATGACCATGTCCACCACTTTGTTACTAGAACCCTGTCCCTTCCATTTGAAATGGAAGAATCAATTTTCTTTTCCTTTTCCTTTTCCTCGTACTCACACCTTCACAACTTCAATATCATTACCCAACATAAAATCACACAATAACGCCATCAAATTAAAATGTCACTTAAACCAAAATCACAAAACCCCGTCCTCAATAAGTTCCAATTCCAATTCCAATTCAAAATCCCTATTAGAATCTCTCGCAACCACAATATGGAACACACTTCGAAAACCCGCGCTCGCCGCGATATTAATTGGAATTCTGTTAACGTACAATCCAAACACATCCTTAGCAGCATCTGGAGGTAGAATGGGAGGAAGATCATTCTCTTCATCTTCTTCATCTTCATCTTCATCTTCATCTTCATCTTCCAGGAGTTATTCGGTTCCATCACCGAGTCCAGGGTTTCCTTACTCTGCTCCGTATTATGGGCCTTCTCCGTTTAGCGGTGGGGTTTACTTTGGGCCTGCTGTCGGGGTTGGAGTTGGTGCTGGTTCCAGTTTATTTCTCATCTTAGCAGGTTTCGCTGCTTTTGTTTTGGTTTCTGGTTTTCTTTCTGATCGTGATGAGGGTAGTGTTCTTACTGCTGCTGGAAAAACCACCGTACTCAAGCTTCAGGTAATTTACTTATTACTCCCTCCATCGCAACATAACCGACTTAGTTGATCAATTTATGCAAATTAAGAAAAAATGTATGTATAGATGAAAGAGAGAACGTTATTTTCAGTGAAAATAGTATCCATCATAATCATAAATGTTATGCAAATAGTATTAATTAGATGACATAACTAAGAAAAAGTAATTACTTTCAAACTGTAAATAGTTGGTCATTTTAGGACAAATTATTTTTTCAAATGAATCAGTTACTTTGAAACCGATGGATGGAGTAATAGTAGTCGTTGTAGTAGTACACTAGTATTTTTTTTCTTTATTCCTTGCGTCTTGTATTTGCCATGTTTCATGTTTTTGTGTTGGTATTGTTGCTTTTGCGTTTTGAAGTTTAATAAGTATGTTTCATTAATTAAAATTTGGGTTATACAGACAGAAACATAATAAAAAATAGTGTGAGGAGAATACGATAGGGATGCTTGCGCTAAATATGAGCGCTACTATTTGTTGGTCGCCTGGAAAAAACAACCCTATAGGTGTTATGGCATATACCATTAGACTATGTTTACTTTTTCAGTCAATATTGCATACAACGATGGCTTTAATTTCTGAACTAAAGGTTAATGCCCTAGGATTCTCTCTCTTAAGTGCTATATTATGAGACTAATGCTTTTAGTGGGATTTACGTTGGTCCTGCTTTAGGGTTCAGTGAGGATTTAGGCTCCAGTTTCTTTCTCACCTCAGTTGGCTTTGTCACATTTATTTAGGCTCCTAAGTTTCTTCCAGGTTGGTGTGAATAATGTACTCACTGCCATTGAGAACCACCATGCATATGCTTCGCTTATGGTCAAGTTTTTCACACAAATAAACTATTCAAGACAATTATTTGCAGTTGCATTTATAGTTGAGTGAAAAGCTCAATCACGTGCTTTCAATAAATTATGTCGGTATTTTTGCTTAGCCGAAGTTAGGGGTGGAAATATGAGTCTTTTCAGGGTCGCAACGTAAGGCTTGATTTTGGTGGTCTTGCCTAAATGCATATTTTGTAATAAGACCAATAAATAATTCATAAGGTAATCGCTAAATATGTTTATAGCCTCAACTCCAAATGTAGACTAATATGCTTAAATCTTTGAAATAGGTCAATAGTATATGATTTCAACACTTTAAATAGTAAAAATTAAATGTTATATTATTTACATATACTTAAATAGGCTGTCCTGTCAATATTGGAAGGTTTTTGAATAACCTAACGTATGGTATGTTTCGCTAAATACACTTTTTTTAAAGGCTTATACTAGTTTTTCTAGTAAATAAGTCTGGCTTAGCCTTGGTTTGAGGTAGACTAGGCTAAGGTCCTCTGTCGGATGCCTGACTTATTTCATGCTTACTTGAAATCATGTATTGCTACTTTTAATCTCACTAATGCATACATTGTTCATATAGATTTATGAATGAAAGGTTATTTGGTCCAAGATTTCTCAGCATCTTGTTAGCTACCCCTACACCGATCATAGTCATTTCATTTTATTCACTATTTTGAATCTTTGGTGAATTTCAAATTCTCAATGTTAGTGTTGTTCTTGTAGGTTGGTTTATTGGGGATGGGTCGCTCACTTCAAAGGGATCTCAATAGGATTGCAGAAGTTGCAGATACATCATCTCCAGAAGGTTTGAATTACATATTGACAGGTGAATTTCCTAAACATGTGATTTTTGGTCAATTGTCTTTAGTTGTTTCTTTTTTCCTAACCACATGATAATACTTTAAGGTTTACTGAAAATGATTAGTGATTTCAGTATTTTGTGAAATGAAGGATTATTAATGACATAAAATTAGTGCTTTGTGATGTTGTGTAAACTATTGTGGTTTTTATTATCACGCAGTGCAGATGCGTGTAGAAAATGATGAGGGTCAAATCTGTTGTTAAAGAAATATAGAAAATATTGAAAAGAAATATCTGCGTTAAATATTGAATTACTTATGAGTTATATAAATTATAATGTAGTTGAAAGCAGCGTGGCTGTACGAACTACTTTCTGAATCTAATTTGACCTTCTGTTGCAGAGACCTCATTAGCTTTGCTTCGGCATCCGGATTACTGTATCTCGGGGTACTCTTCTGTAAGTGACTTTAATCTTTGTACCATTCCAATTGTATTGCTGGAATAGATGACTTCTTGTGACGCATCATCTCCACATAAATGTTCTAGATTTTTGCTTCAGATAAAAGAAAAAGCATTGAAGTGGCTATATAGAATTCAGTGCTGCTATATTTTTTGTGCCTTTTTGGTTGAGAAAATTCAAGCTTAATGTTATAAGAGTAATTTTTTCTGTCGTAAAAGATAATACTTCACTTTAATAGCTTATTGTTGTTTGTAAGAGTTGTATTCTGTGTCCTAAATAATAATACTTAAAACTTCTATGTTTGCTGTTTATAAAGTTAACTGTATCTAATATCTACTATACAACATTATTTATTTATTAGAGTTCATCACTATGGAATTTTTTTCCAAGCTCATTTGCAATTTATATTATACTTACTCTATATTGTTGGCATAGAAATAAAGGAAACTGAGTTTATAGAAATTGGAAAGTTGAAAGCACATATTTTCTGACATTTTTGTAGGTGGACATAAAGCGGGGTATAGAAGAAGGGGAGAAACGTTTTAACCAACTTTCAATTGAAGAGCGAGGAAAATTTGATGAAGAGACGCTGGTCAACGTTAACAACATAAAGAGGCAAAGCACGAGAAGCCAGAGATCTAATGGGTTCAGCAATGAATACATAGTGGTAAAATAACTATCTTGGTGTCTGTTTTCAACATGTTGTATTCCTTAATGCACTATAGACTTCAAACTTAAAAAATAACTTTGGGATTAGAATGACACAAAAAAAATCAGATATTAGTACAAATTAACCCGTTCTGGGCATGAAACTAGGCATACAAGTAATCATTTTAGGCACCTCTTACTGGTTCAACATCCAGGTTTATATCCCTATTGACATCAATATCTAAAAAAGAATGTTTTTCTATCCAAAAGAAAAATAATCTATAAAAGATATGGATAATCTTTGGTCTACGATGTCGTGATGTAAGCATTATGCTTCCAGCCTAATGCATTCCACTGAGAATGAAAAAGGTTTTTTTGGGTAGATTCCACATTTTCACATGCTATGTAAGATCGTTCCTGTTAATATTTTCAAAGATGATCCTTGTTGATATGCTTGATATATGTTAACAATGATTGTTCCATTGAGGAAGACAAAGTAGTAACAAGAAAACAGAGAAAAGGGAACAAGGAAGGAAAGCAATATGGAACCTTTCTCATTTGTGTTGCTCTTCAGAAAATTAGGATGCATTTGATTCATTAAAAAATGAGTGACCCAAATATTTGTTTTGTGATTTATTTTAAAATAGTTGTAGTACGAAAAAAAGATGATGCATAGAACAAAGTCGAATACTATATTACTCACTCAACTATGAAACGACTTTTTGTTCCACAACACAACATTCAAAAGTCAAAAAGTAACCAACCATTTTTTTTTGTCCGTGATAATCCTCTACCAAACAGAACAAAAAGTTGTTTCATTACTTGAATTGTGTTTTTCTGTTTGTGTTGTTACTTAACATGCATCAAATTTAGTAGTTCTATTTTACTGATTGATGGATCAGCTCAGTTGAGTCTGATTACATTTGCCTGGTTGGTCTGATTACATTTGTCTGGTTGAAGTCTCGAAGAAATAGTCAGTTTGTTTAATTTGTTCTTATATGGTAACAGATGCATTCCGAGTCTGATGGTAATGATTTGTTTGCGTCATCCCAAGTCTTGGTGATTAACATAGTGGGTTCCTGTCCGATTCATAACTATAGCGCGTCTTATTTTTTAATAACACAGGTCAACACCAATTAACCCGCATCTATGTCTAAACAGGCATATTACTAATCATATAAATTCAATAGGCATGTAACTGTGCTAAAACTATATGACCCTGTTTTTTGAATTTTTATTTGGCTTCAGAAATATTGAATTTAAGCCCCGTAAATCTGTTCGCTGAAAATTGAATAGAGCATTGAATCGAGTATCAACAAACGATTTGGTTTAACTATTAAGTTGTAGCTATTTTGACTTAAATATGTAATACAAGTATTCTTTATTTTCAACTCCATTGTCCCTAATCACTTGAAAAAGTGAAGTTCCATGAGGACGGTTCACCTATCTTCTAAACTTTGTTGTTCTTATATATCAGATAACAATCTTGGCTGCTGCTGAAGGAGAACATAAACTTCCTAGCATCAATGGAAATGGAAACTTGAAGGAAGCCTTACAAAAACTTGGATCCATTCCTTCGAGCAAATTATTAGTAAGATCAATAATAGTTTGCAAGTCATTTTCAGATGTTGTTAGTACCTCTGTTTTTACACGATTTTTTCTATAATTACTTGCAGGCAGTTGAGGTGTTATGGACCCCACAAAATGAAAATGATACTCTCTCGGAACGGGAGTTACTTGAAGATTACCCACTTTTGCGGCCTTTGTAAATTGTAATGGCATGCTTGTTTTCTGCTTCCAGTCTTCCAGTTATTAGCTGAACTTGGGTTGTGATTGCGTAGTTGAGGATTATACTCTAATGGTAATACTGGAACAATAACATTAAAACCATTGATATTATCCTGCTACTCAATCTGCAAGATTATACAGCTGCGGCCATTATCAGTGTGACATTGTGTCACTATAAAGGTTCAAAATTATTGTTCGTATTAGTTTGTACATATTACCCATTAGGATCTCATCTAAAGAATATGTATCATGTTATAGACAATTATTTTGTCGCCTTAAATTGACATAATTGTCCATTCTGTTTAAAAATTTATCTGCTGTTGAATCCGGTGGATTTTTAGAGCTTGTTTGTGTGCATTATCAGTATACATTATTTAAATAAACTTTTTTGAAGTATTGCAAGTTGCACTTGCAAGATAAAATAGAATATCAGTGTTTTACATTGTTTTGGTATGTGTTCATTGAAACCAACATCTAGCTGGTAGAATTAGTAGTTTGATTTCACTAGCAGACTTAAGTTAAATTTGCTAGGGGAGTATCAACTAACGGAAAGTGAACCTTGTAAGTTGCTAACATACTCTCTTTTGTGCTGGAAAACTTGAGACCCACTGAAAGTGTTCTTGAAAGTCATTTCAAATGTCTGCTGTAGTGGTTGAGTAAATCACACTAGCAATAATGATTTTCTGGAAGTAGAGAAGATGAAAAACGATAATCAAAACTTGTGATGTCCTGTTGAAAGTAGAGAATAGCAGATTAGGAGTTATAAAGTTTGTTTGATGGTTAGTGTGAGAGAGTAAAAAGAGTGAAGTGATAAGGGGAGAGACAGTTAAAATCCTCGATGCAAGGATTAGATATCGATTGAAAGAAAGAATTACATAGAGTTAACAAACTTAAAATTCTAAGGAAAGTATTAGTACCAATGGAAAAAGAAAAAAAAACTTCAAATAGGATGGAAGTAATTGTAATGATAGACCATTTCAGCGTCTCCGTTTTCGTATCGTTCGACTAAAGCCACCCTAAGCCTTTGTTGAACAAATTGACCGGGAAGCCTGTTTTTGTGAAACTATAATGGGGAATGGAGTACAAAAGTTATCTTGTTGTTTTCACTTGATTCCTATATGAACTTGCTGCTGGCTAACACTAACTCTATCTTTGGATTGGTGGTAAGTGATGGAATAGAGTGGGAATGAAGTGGAATGGAACATAATGGAACACATTCCATCCCATACCATCAAATCCTTCAATTTATCATTCCCCTCAATTTGGGGTGCATGTAATGGAATGAGACTTTATAATTCAAATATTACCATTTTACCCATATTTTCATTTTATCATTCTTTTGTTTCCTTCTCTCAAATGCACTCCACTTGCGTTTGGTTTGCAAAATAGTAAGTAGTAGACAGAATAGTAAAAGAGAGAACAACACAACACAAGATAGAACAACACATGACAAATTTTTATATCATTGAATAATTTTTTGTTTTATACGATTTTTGGAGGATGAAATGCCATTTTGGTATTTTAAACAACTTGTACGTGAGACAAAAAGTTGTGACGTGGTTTGGTGAGGGACAAAAATATTAGTTTTTGTTCTCTCCATTGCCTACAGTTTGTCCTGTACCTAAAACAGTTTTACAAATCAAACACTGCACAACTGGAGTTGTTCTGTCCTGTCCTTCATTTTTTTGCAAATCAAACAAAAAAAAAATACTGTGTATACATATTTTAATTTTTTTCTTTTCTTTTCAATGTGTATTCCCTCTATGATCATTCCGTTTTCCAGCAAGGCATGTTTTCTTCCTTTTTTGGACAGAATATTGCTTTCTTTTCTTGAGTGTCTGAAATTAATTTCAATCTCTTATTTTGTTGATTAGAACAAAAAAATCTCATATATATACACGTTAAGTAACATCTTTAATTTGTTCTCTCATTGTTTTACAAGTCTTCAAATACTATAAAATAGAATGTGATGAGATTTTAGTAATAATAAATATGTTTTATATAATAATAGTCTTTTTAAATAAGGGTAAAAATGAAATTAAAAAATCATAACTTGTTCCATTCCGTGTATTTTCCAAACAATGGAATGGAACATTATTCCGTCACTTCATAAAATACTCAAACAATGGAATAAAATCTCTCTTCCATTCTTCTTCGTTATGTTCCACTCCATTCCATTATGTTCCATTCCGTTCTGTGTCATCAATCTAAACAGAGCCTAAGAGGTCGTTTGATGGTCAGAATAGAGAGATAGGATATGATATATTACTCTATATCCAACTTCATATCCTATCATTGTCTCTATCATATCCTGATCATTAAATGGACTCTATATTGAAAGAAATTTTATCAGGAACTTATAATATACTAATTAATATATCTTATTTTATGCCACTAATTTTTTCCAACATTACAAAATCAATCAGTTTACTTTTCCGTTATCGGTTATAATCTAACTTATCATTTATGCGTTATAAACTAATTTATCAATTATTCGTTATCTTTTTTACTACCAAATAGAACCGACATGTGCCTTTGAAGCGAACTAAATGTAAATATATTTATAAATGATCTTTAACTTTAAGCCTGAAGGTTTTCTTCGTTTCCTGTTCGACTAACACTATCCTCTCACCGTAATTTTTTTATTAGAAAAAACAAGTTTTTAGCCTACGCGGTTTTCCAAATAAGCTCCAGGGCAAAAAGAAAAATCTAAAATATCAATGTAGAAGGTCAGCTTGAATAATGTCACTAGAAGGCGGCAGGAAGAACTTTTGATAGTACGGAGTAGTAATTAGGTATTTGTAGCACGTCTAGTTTTGCAAGCATAATATAATCCATAAAGCACACATAGAAATAGAAATTGAATACAATACCCTCTCGCTTTCTTTTTTGGGGTCCAATGAATTGATTACCTTTGAAAACAACACACACATTCATTCATTCATCCATGATTGAGAAGGAATAATGCAATGGGAAAGCAAAAAAGTTCTCAAATACCATCTCATTGGCCAATGACCAGTCATAACTGACATACGTGAATGAACCATTGAACCAAACTAAAAAAAATAAGATACAATTTGATTGATTCATTGCTTTGTCATTTGTCAAAGATCCTTCTGCCACTTAGTTATGCTTATAAAAAATCTATCACTTTTCTACCTATAAGTGTAAACACTAATATTTTAACAAATGAATAAGAATATAATGCATCGAACCAGTGGAAAAAATACAATCAAACAAGTGGACCAGAGAATAAACTCTTATCCATGGACTGAAATTACATGTCTAGTTTGACTGTATCTTTTTCATCTATTTAAAAATGCCGCATTATAATGAATTTTTAAAAATAAATAAATAAATTTTCTGTTTTTAAAACTTTAATTGAAAGAACATTACCTCAAAAAAATAATTAAAGAACGTGAAATTTTTATGAGTACCACATGGAGAGTGTCACTTTCCAACTTGTAGTGGTCTCCATTGTGAGGTCGATTTGTAACAAAAGTAATTAGTTTATTAGTTAGGAAAATTTTCTAAACTTGTAGTAAATCTCATTAACAGCATAAACATTTGTGAAAAATTATAGAAACAACTTATGAAATGTTCATAAATTGTTTTCAAACTTTATTTCATAAATTTTTTAAGATAACTTTTAAAAACAGCTTATAAGTTACATGCAAACAATTTTGACTTTATTTTATATGCTGTCATAGTAATAATGTATATGCATGAGCACTTACTTGTATGATAAACATTATCCTGTAAATGTTTAATTAATTTTATCATCCGTATTGCACGGTAGCACTTGAATATGGTCGTTGTTTTGAAAGAATCACCAAAGATATGATTGACTATAATAAAGAGACAGACACCCATATTATATGGTTGAATTGAATCTCCATGTGCATCAACTTGACCCAGTTGCCACTTGCTGCAATTATTGTAGTGTTCTAATTGGATTTTTGGTAACAAACATACATGCAACTCCACAATCTACACACAACACGTTTTCTCATCCCTTGTTATTCCAAATTTGTCTGGAAAATAATTTGCCGAATTTGCATAGAATTGCCCCATCATTATTATACACCATCATAGTACAAGCCTAATTCAAGATCCACAAAAAAGAATCTGATTTTTATCTAAATATAAACTGTACCATATATTCATACTCTTTAAGAAAATGATTTGGTTTCCTTGCAGGGAGAAATTTAAATTCCAAGAAAAAAAACCAAAAACGAAAGGTGGCATGCTGAATTTATATACACTCTAAGGGTGGTATGTATTGTATATACATATACATGATCTACAAAAGAATTCAGTGAGCGCATCACATTGTATTGTATATATATATTATACATCCACAGCATCAACAGGGAGGGAAACAGTCCTGTGTAGAGTGTCTGGAAGAAACAACCTTGTGTAAAAACTTTTTGCAGTAGCCATATCTTCTTCATTAGAACATATCACACCGCAATTTTGGGCCCTTCGGGTGTCAAGATTGGGATGGCTCTTCTGTTCTCGAGAACTGTAACTGGAATCACAATCCTTGTAATTATCAAAATGAATCCCATTATCGAATCCGTTCACTGTTTCAGTTTCTGGTGGTGTTTTGTGCTCAATATGTGGAGATTTAGCTTCTACACCCAACTGTTTATCCTTAAGTTCCCACAACTCCATTTGATATTTTGCTTTCAGCCATCTCAACTCATGTTGGATCTCTTTCTCATAATCATTCTCAACTCCACAATATAGAGAACCAATAGTAGATAAATAATGGTTTCCTGATAAATCTTTCAAGGAGTTTCCTGCATTGGGTGCGAAACTGTTTTCTCGAATACCCTCTCTTTTATCTTCAATCAGCAATGATTTATCTAATAGTTCATATTGTTCGTCAGAATGGCTTCGAGTAGACTCTACAGGACTCAGTTCACGGCTTTCGTGCTGATTCCATGATTCCTGATACTGCAAGAAATCTGATTTGCTTGATATGTTAGGTGCATCCTCGCTAACATGGATGTCGTCATAGTCCTCCGATTGGAATGTAATCTCCTCGAACCGGCCGTGCATTGAAGCACATCCGTGCGTGCAGCATTGAAGAAGGTGCAAGTTTTTTGCACTTTGATTACGTAAAAGAGAATCTGTATCTGTAGTATGATTAGACACACAATTGTCACAGAAACTTTGATTTGAATAGTTGATGGTTTCATCAATTCCTGGTCCTGGCCTCCATTCAGGTACCAAAGAAGCAATTTCTCCATCTATCATATGGGCTATACTGGTAACATCCTGATCTGTAATGTCGAGTTCCGCAACCATTTCAGTCGCTACGCTTAATGCTGTGTCCAACTCTATGTCAAATGGGAAATAAATGTTTCGGATATGATCTGTGACATGAGTAAGTCAAATTGTCAAGCTTAAATTCCATCTTAACATATACACAAATCATGAGAATAAAATAGCAAAATAATAGAGTTGCTGTTCCAACCTTCTTTGTCCGCAATTCTTAGTTTCAAAAAGATACCACCGTCGTCTTTCCTCTTGCCTTTGATGCTTATGTCAACATCTTTGGAGGGTTCATCGTCATGGCACTCAAAAAGTTCAATTCCATGTTCAATCTCGGTTGGCTGAGAATACCAATCTACTTCGTACCCAAAACCATTGGAGTATTCAGTACTTATGTTACTATAGCTGCGGTCAATTGAAAAGAATGACTGACTAACGAGAGGACCCAAGTCACCAAACTCTCCAACATCTCCCGACCCCAAATCATATTCGTCATCATCAATTCGAAGAAAAGGATCATCTAGAAGCTCCCTTGCAGACAGCCTTAGAGACGCGGTTGCAAGGCATTTCTCAACGAACTCTCGCACTTCTGGATCCTTCACTTTATACAAAGCATCTGGTTTTTTCCCCTATAGATGTAAAATGTCAATGATATTTTGCCCCTCCAGAAAGAAACAACGCTTTATATGGAAAGAGAAAGAAATTATTCTTACAGAAGAAACTTTCTTGTAGATCTGTGCTGGATGGCTGCATTCACTATAAGGATACTCAAATGTGACCATTTCTAATACGCACATACCAAAGGAATATATGTCAACTAATTCATTATATTCCTCTTCATATACTTCTGGTGCCATGAATTCGGGCGTTCCTGCGGATATGTAAATAGAACAGATATAAAACTCTAACTAAAATTACCGACCCTAGTTCAAATCAATCCTCTGACTCTAACTAGTAACATCAACGACATGTTATTGCCAAATCATTTTCAAAAGGTGTCAAACCATTAACTAAGTGGACTAATTGTAATTGATGTTAAAGTATGCTAGAATTTTTCTTGTTTGGATAAACAACTTAGTTAAGAGCTTATAGAATAAACATTAATCATGCAAGTACATATGCAAAAGTAATTTCTATAACAAAATGTAATGTCAAACTGTTTTCATAACCTATCCTAGAGAGCTTATGGAAAATAAGGTGAAAACAGTTAATGGACACATCACAGGCTGTTTCCATAAGCTCTTTCAAAGAGTCTCACAAGTGCTTATGCCAATAAATAAGCTCAAATAAGCAAATCTAAACAAGCTCATATTATACATACTAACATGAAAAAAAAACATACCTACACAATGAGCAGCATGTGATTTCCGGAGAATCGCTGCCAAACCAAGATCCCCAATCTTCACTTCCCCTTGATTTCCATTGATGAAAATATTATCACATTTAAGATCTCTATGGATCACAGGTGGGTCGTGGCTATGCAGATATAGAAGTCCTTGCAGGATCTGTCTACACCAATGCTTCACTGCTCTAATATTAACCCTCTTGTGCTTTAGCCTATACCTATTTCATCAATTAAATCAAGTTAAATAATATCCAACACAAGATCTCAAAAGCACAATTTTTTTTAATGCATCTTATCATCATATAGTTCAAAATCAAGAGAACTCACTGTCTAAGAGTGCCAGAAGTAAACAATTCAGTGACAAAGTTGATATTCCTATTTGCAGTATCAACCCAAGAAGTATAAAATTTCATAATGTTTTTGTGCTTCAATGTCTTGAGGAGATGAATTTCGCAGTAAAGCCTCTCGAGATCTTCGGGGTTTTGTAGGAAATCATATAGTTTGATTTGATTCCAAGCAACTTCAATCCCTTGATACTCATCAAATGCTCTATATCTGCATCAATTCAAACCCAAAAAAATCAAAATCAAAATCTTGAAATGTTCATTCCCACAAACTCGAAAAAACAAATAGTTGCTTCATAAAAGTAATCAGCTTGAAGAAACCCAAACCAAAACAAAAAACAATCTTTTTGAAAAAATAAAAAAAATGGGTATGATGCAAAATTGAAGAAAAAAGATGGGTTTGTATTCATACACTGTTTTGGAAGCTCCTTTGCCAAGAATTTCATGGTACTGTAACAAACAAAACATGATTAAACTAAGTGAAAAACATGGTAAAATGGAAAAAAGACAAAACATGATTAATAACATACTCTGCCATATCTACCGGTTGGATCAACTTCAACAAAATCAGAGTCATCTGTTTCAAGCTGTGTCATACCATTCATGTTGTTCACCAAGAGAAGAAGAAGAAGAAATTATCTGTTTCTCCGTCGTGTATGAAATGTTAAATAAAATATTTATATATGGACATCAATCAACCATTCAAAGAGATATAAAGTATGATAAAATATTGCGAAATTATTGACGACAACTAGAACATGAGAGAGGGAGAAAAAGATATTAAAAAATATTATTTATTGGATTTTCTTCAAAAAATATAATAAAGATTATTTATTAGTTTGAATTAAATAAATATAGTAATTTCCTACGAGACATTGACAAAGTTTTTTTTTCTTTAAGAGATGTAATATTGTTGTATTTTCATAATTACACGTAAATTCAGAGAGAAACAATATTTGTACATTTATTTTATAACAAATTTTGTGATAATTTTTTCTCTTATACTCACATTATATTTTTGTTTTTTATGCCTATTGTTTTGGTTTTTGTGTTAATATTTACTTTCTTTGTAAATCAATGGTTGTCCCATACATTGTCATACAAATTATTATTAAAATAACACAACTCTCAAAGATATGCGTTATTGGAACAAAAATTTGTATGATAATTTATGAGACAATCATGAATTTATAAAAAAAAAATAGATATTGACATGTAAATCAAAATAGTAGAGAGAAAATGTAAAAACATAATGTGATTGTGAAAGAGAAAATTATCACAAATTTGTCGCAAAATGATTATACAAATATAAATTATCTATCTATACAGTATATAAAGGAAATACACGATTTTATTAGACTGGATTTTTTCATTATTTCAGTTATACTCTTAAACAAATTTGCTTTTAAGGTTGATACACTATTGTGTTTTTGAAAAAGATAAAAAAAATTATTATATTGTTGGTAAAAGATGAATATAACTTTAGTATTTAAAAGTCACAAACATCTTTAAAAAAATCTTGCTAACAAGTGGTCTAAAGACATTTGTTAAGGATTTTAAAATAGAAATAGTTGGTAAATTTTATGTTGAGAAAATTACCTTTTTAAGTTTTAATGTGTTGAATGCATTCATCCTAAGACAAAAAAATTCTTTATGCTTTTTAACAAGTGTCTCAAGAGCACATGTTAACATTTTTATATAATTTTAATAAAATCAAAATTTCATAAAAATAACATTCCTTATAATTTACGTGCGTTAATGCAATATAAAAAAACATAAATGCTAGTAATTAGATAGAAGGACCGTCGATCTTTCTCAATTCAAAAGGAAATTTATTTTAAGATCCTACGATGACATAGAGACATGCTAACACGAGCAGTGAGTCATCAAATTAGGCTAGCAAGGATCATGCCTCTTCATACTATTATTCTCACAAGTAAAGCGAATACCTAGGAAGCAGCACAAGTCCTTGTATCACTATCACCGATCAGAACTCATAGGGCAAGCAAGTATTTATTTTTGGCTTAAATGCTCTTTTGGTCCTTTAAGTATTTAGTTGGTATCGCTTTGGTCCCTTAACTAAAAAAAAGATTGTTTGAGGATTTTAAGTTTTTTTTTAGTCTCGTTTTGGTCCCTTCTGTTAG
>Ga0228710_1001683_pt1 | contig 33688 bp, 22 predicted proteins | sample MedpolnodulmetaG_FD_177995 | JGI IMG/M metagenome (GOLD analysis project Ga0228710, IMG submission 177995) | Root nodule microbial communities from Medicago polymorpha collected in Santa Monica, California, United States - pink nodules | ecosystem: Host-associated > Plants > Roots > Nodule... | reverse complement strand
CTCTGATTGTATATCAAGTATTCAAAACCTTATTCAATTCTTTGTAATTGTTTAGTTAAGTCTCTTTCAGTTGTGATTGAGCACACTACAAGAAATTTGCCATATAGCAACGGACACTTTTAGCAACTGCAGAAAAAAGAGTTGCTATAGATAAAATTTAGCAACCGATGTTCCAATATCCCGTTGCTATAGGTTAAAATAAAAACTTTTCCATATTTTCTTTGTGAATCAACTTTCCTTCTTTTAATAATTAATAATAATTAATTAATTATTAATACTAATATTAATTATTAATTAATAAATTAAATCTATTAATTGAACTACTTCAGACTCTGAACCTGAGGACAGTTATCTAGAACGTAAAAGAAGAAGTTTCCAAAAACACAATTCAACCCCCCCTTCTTGTGGTTTTTCTCACCTTCATACTGTACCTATACCTTTCTGTTTCTTCTAACGCGGTAAACGTCATCCTCATCAGAGAAACAACGGAGGGGCAGAAACAAGTCTACTTCACCAGCAAAGTGTTGCTAGGGCCAGAGACGAGGTACCAAAAGATTGAAATGGTGGCTCTCGCCTTCCTCATAGCGGCCCGAAGGTGGAGGCAATATTTCTTAGCTCATACGGTAATAGTCCGAACATACCAGCCCAGTAGACAAATCTTGGGTCGCCCCGACGTTGCTGGACGGATGATGAAGTGGTCACTCGAACTATCCGAGTTCGACATACACTACGAATCTAGAAAGGCACTGAAGGCACAGGTGTTCGCAGACTTCCTTGTTGAGATGACCTTCCCAACCGAAGATAACACAAAAGAATAGACTGTCTTCGTGGACGGATCATCCAACTCCAAAGGAAGCGGAGCTGGAATAATCATAGAAAACAACAAACTTCCCGTAACCAATAACACTGCAGAATACGAAGCCTTCTTGGCTGGCCTACGAAACGCCCAGGACCTGGGAGCCAAAAAAGTAAAAATCTTTACCGACTCTTAGTTGGTGGCATCCCAAGTCACAGGCGAATTCCAGGTCAACGAGGAGCACCTCCAACAATACGTCCAGCTGGTACTAGAGAAAATGAAAGAATTTGAAATTGTCGAGGTAACTCCTGTTCCCCGTGAACAAAACAACAGGGCAGATATTCTTTCGAAGCTCGCCAGCACACAAACTGCAAGCGGAAACAAAACCGTCATACAAGAAGTCCTCAACGAACCAAGCGTTCAGAGACGAAATGCTCAGCTCCACGAAATCAACTCAATTATTGGGATGGAGGATTGGAGACGACCCATTTCCCGTTACATAACGAACGGAGAACTCCCTTCCGATCCGCATGAAAGGACAAAGCTGAAACGAAGGGCTTGCTCATTCACTTTAGTTGAAGGAATCCTATACAAAAGGGATTTCATCACACCACTTATCAAGTGTTTGGGACCAAACGAGACCCAAGAAGTCCTCGCTGACGTCCACGACGGCATCTGCGGACAACACCTTGGTGCTAAAGCTCTCATGAAAAAGGTCCTAAGGGCCGGATACTATTGGCCTACCATGTTGAAAGATGCCCAAGACTACGTAAACCATTGTGACAAATGTTAGCGACACGGGGACATGCACCTCGCACCCCCCGCTGAATTAACATCATTGGATTCCCCTTGGCCATTCGCATGGTGTGGCATTGACCTTCTGGGACCATTCCCTAAAGCCACCGGACAACTCAAATATCTGGTAGTTACCATCGAGTACTCAACAAAGTGGATTGAGGCTGAACCATTGGCGAAGATCACAGCCAAAAACGTACTTCGTTTCTTCAAAAGGAACATCCTAGCAAGATTCGGAGTACCGGCCCTATCCGACAAAGGGACTCAGTTCACAGGCCAAAGGTTCCAGGACTACCTAAGGAAGATTGGAATCAAACAAAGTTTTACCTCCGTCGAACATCCTTAAGCTAACGGCCTCGCCAAAGCAGCAAACAGGGTCATTCTACGAGGAATACGAAGAAGGCTGGACGCAGCCAAAACTAAATGGACTAAAGAGTTGCACACGGTCCTCTAGGCCTACAGAACTACTCCCCACTCCACTACTGATGAGTCACCTTTTCGACTCACGTACGGGACAGAGGCGATCATACCCATTGAGATAACTAAACTCACTTGGTGAACCGACACCGACACTGACTTCCTGGCTAAGCGGCAAATCTAAGTGAAGAGCTCGAATTTGTCGATGAAGTCAGGAATGAAGCTGCCTTGCGAGAAACAGCACTAAAACAAAAAAATAGCCGCTCGCCACAGCTAAAAGGTCATAAGGAGAGAATTCGAAGTAGGTGATCTCGTCCTCCGGCGAAACCAGAAGGACTCTAAAGAAGGGAAACTCGCAGACAACTGGGAGGGACCCTACACCGTCCGAATGAAAACCGGTACAAGGGCTTACGGACTCGAAGATCTCCATAAAGGCACAATTCCAAGAACTTGGAATGCCGAAAAACTCAAAAAGTATTACACTTAGATGGCAAACAACGCCAAACTACTCTAATGTACATACTCAGTTCAACACAACGAACTTCAAGCTCTCCAACGAGCAATTAAACGGAAGACGAAAGTCGTACCACTCTAAATCTAAAAAATTAAAGGATAAGAGAAATCTACGCGACAGATTCTCTTACTCCTCGGTATGTACGCTAACAGCTGCGACATCACTGCTCGGCATGTTAGGTAGAACCCCAGCTCGTTGAACTTAGATAGATTTCTTCGTTCATCCGTTGTTCTCCGTCCGAAACACAACTTTGGACACACATTCAGATAAACAATCTCTTGGATGTGAAATGTTTCTAACAAATACTCCGTGTAACAGTTAGAACTCTCATGCCCGGATTTTCCCATGCAAAACAACGCAAAAGGTAAAACGTTCCAATAGAGCAACAAATACCTTGGGAAAGAAAGGCAAAACTTTGATTCAAAACAACGAGTTAAAGTATAAAGGTCGCAGGCGGACATGCAAAACTCTCCAGTCATTAATTCATTTCATCGAAACGATGACTGTCGGGGGGTAGGCCATTCCACCTCAGCGAACATACTTCACTTCAAAGGAAGCCTCGTTTTCCAAAAAGCGAGCACCAAGAAACAGTCGAAATACTAAGGGCATACGAATTACTACACTTTGTAGAAACATACAAGTCAAACAGTTTGCTCTCAACAAATACTTCGAGTAGTATAAAAAGCCTCACGCAACGAGCACTCAGTTCGAAACGTTGTACTTGAAAATAAAACAAACATTTTCAAACAAGTATAATTAAAGAAGAAAGCAGATTATATTGCAAGGGTGCTAAAACCACGAAGGGCGCGCAATGTCATTACAAGCATGGTTGCTAAAGAAGAGATTAATTACAAGGCCGCATCGGCCTGGGCTTCATCAACATGCCCAATCTCTTCCTCAAGATCGGGAGGAGGAGCGATCACCCCATCTTTTACATCACTAAGAGGGTGAATTCCCTCGACATTCAAGTCAACGTCGGGGTTCACCACCTTCAGCTGAGCCACTGCGCGATCAAAACCAAAGCTTGACGACATCCACCAAGCTTCCTTCAAGCTTACCAATCTTGTCCACAAGGTCAGCACGCCTCAGGACGACCGTGTCTTCCGCCTCATCCTCCCCAGGGAAGTCTGCCTTCTTCAAAGCTTCCTTCAAGGACACCTTCTCCTCAGCCAGCTTCCAGGAAGAGTCACTCACTTGCTCAAGGGCAGTCTGAGCCTCTGCCAATTGCTTTTCCACAACAGCAAATTGGCGATCGCGCTCCTCAGCGACTGACCTTTTGCTCTTTGCCTCCTCTTCAAGAGCAGCAACCTTAGCAGTCAGAGAATCCCTCTTCTGCACCAATGTGTTGGCCCGGATTTCACTCTCCAACGAAGCGTTGTTCAAGGCCGCGGTGACTTCCAGAGCCCTCATAGTAGCAATAACTCCATCTGTTATTGCCTTACCCCGGCCAGCTGGACCTAGGTCCTGAATAATCCTCAGCTCAGGGTCATCTAGGAAAAGGGTCGAATGGGGGCCACACTGATCCGGTTCGGACCACACTTTCGGGAGCTGAAGGAAGTCCCCCCTTTCAGAGCGAACAGGAACCGCCCAGATAAGCGTAATTGGCTTCTTAGAAGGCGTCCCCACCTTCTTCCTCTTCACAGGCTCCTACACCAGCTCTTCAGGAGGACCATCACCTTCCAAGTCCACCACAGACTAGAGGTTGAATCGGGGCCTGATCCGGCTATGAGGTGCTCCAGGGATTGGACGTTCTTGCGCCGCTTCTTGGCGGAGACCTTCTTGCTCACTTCGTTCACAAGGGCCCTAAGTCTTTCATTTTTCCTGAAAAATATAGAAAGGAAGAAAACTTATCAGATCCGAAAGACAACACACAAAAACAAGCTAATTAAGGGTGAAAAGAAGGTACAAACTACCAAGACAATCCTCGAAGTCTTCTGACGTCAACAACTCGTGGGTATTGATGAGGCGTGGCTCTGTTACTGGTGTCCCGTCCACATTCATCAATGGGTTCCCACGTTTGTCAGTTTTGACCCTCCGTGGGAGAGACTGAACAAACGCCCACAGTCGTTGGCGCACATCTGTCTCCTCCTTCGTGAGACTAGAAAAGGTTCGACTGAAATCTCTCGGCTCATAGCCAAAGTGGTCTTGAGACCAACACAGATGGAAGAGGGGGTGGCGTTCCTGTACACCATCCTTCGCCGCCTCCAAAAAGGTATCCAAAGCCGCTTTGCTCTTCGATCTTACTAAGAAGAAGTGCTCTTTGAAACTCCGCACTTTTCCGGCAAAAATCTCAAACATCTTCTGGGTCTGACGGAAGGAAACTCAATCCGCACCTCGTTGTACGGTGAAAAAGGAAAAGAAGACGTTCTTAGATGCAGGAATTCTAAGATAGTCACACACCAATTCAAAGGCCCTCATAAAAGCGTAAGAATTGGGGTGAATCTGAGAACGCGACAGTTTGGTCCAACGGAGCATCTCCTGTTGAAAATCCAAAAAAGGGAACCGGAAACCCATGTCTTTGAAAACCACTTCATTCATGGGAAAGGTGTGATTTTCATATTCATAGCACACTCGATCCGACGTGCTCGGGAGTACTAATTCCCAATCCCCTTGATCTTCCCCCAACCAATAAGAGACAGGTGCGACAACTTCCTTGTTCGCCATGGGGAACCTGAAAGAGCAAGGGAAAAAGTGAATCCAACATTCAGATCCACCCTTCCTTCACCCATCAGGTCGACCACGGCGAGGAAGGGATCAAACACCATTGCTAAAAGTCAGGGGATAAAATAAATGACAAATCTACTCCAGCCATACTAGGGAATCCGTTCTGAGGCGAACAGGGTTGAAGCTTATAAGTTAAACTAAAGCCTCTCACCAATGTTTTTCTAAAAAATACGGAAAACAGACAGCAAATCCTAGAACTCCTTGAACACGACGGAAACCACCGTAACAAACGGCAGAAACCACCGAGTCGGAGTAACTTCTACCCTAAAAAGCATGCATTCCTACGGTTTCTTAAACAGGAAACTAAAGAAGCCAAGTATGAAATAAGGGAAAGGAGAATCATCAAAGCATTACTTGTTACGATGGATGAACTGGACTGGAAGTGAGAAGTTGAAGACTCGGAAATGCTTCGCCTTTGAAGAAACTCTTGGAAAAATCTCTTAAGTTTCTGAGAAATGAAATGCTGTAAAGGTTCCAAACAAACGTTTGAACTATTTATACTCATTTCGTAAATCCTCCCAAAGGTCCCGAGGCCCTAATCCGGATCAAATCAACGACACTGATGACACCTTGGAAACACAAACCAAGAACACTCTACAAGCTATAGGTACTCAAGTACTGCAATAGCCTTTACACGTGTCACTCAGGAACCAAAGCTCATGTCTCCTCAATCTTTCCCTTGAGACGTGGGCATTAATTGCGGAATGACAATCGACCAAACTTCTTGACGAGGGGAATCTTTCTTTCCAACTTAAGTCAGCCGAGCACTCACGTACCCGACATAGCCCACTCCAGTGGCGAACTCGCTTGGTCAGAGAACAAAGGGGGTTGGGAGGATAGCGGGCGTGTCCACACACCTGCTCGCACAATCCTCACGACACTCTTAACTGCCAATGTAAACGGTCCCCCGATTCAGGGGCACCTTCACATCTGCCAAACGAGAGCACATAAAAGCGAACTTCCTTTCCATGGCCAACCACAAACAACCAAAAATGCCCGTACTTAAGTCATCACTCCTCGACAGGAGCAACGACTTGGGGGACTACTGTTCTGGACCGGCCAAAAGGACCTTTGGCCCATTTACTTAGGCCCAATACAATTCAAAGCCCAAACACCACGTTTGGCAACATTACTTGCGACACACCCCTTTCCCACAAGGGGGGTGCACGGAGCGAGTGAGACCGGTTCAAACGAACCACAACGTCTCTCTGCACGTTTCCGCAATAAACTCTCTCGCGGTTACACTTCCCACGATTTTGTAACCGCCAGAGTCAGATGTGCCATTACAACGGCTCTGCAGCCCTCCACCTCTATAAATAGGGGACTCATAGCAGTGCCCAAGGTAGAATCGAACTCTGCCTCTAAACCTTCACTCTCTAATCTCTACTTACTTGAGCGTCAGAGTGTATGCAGGTACACACCCCCCATCCGCTCCAAGAAAGCATTCTGACGCATTCTTCCACTACTCAAACCACCGCATTCAAAGCACCGGCAGTCACCTTCTGATCAGGTACGATTAAAAATATTGTATGAGAGTATGGTTAAAAAAACATTGAAATTCCTTAAAAAGAAAAAAAATTGAAATATATATTGTAAAAATACACAAAATTGAGGGGTATTTTAGTGCATTCAAAAAAAATAGTGCAATCTTTCCACTTTCTGTACAGTTTAGCGTGAAAACATTTTTATTGTGGGATCCTCCAAAAACTTACTTTCTTTCTTTTGTTTTATGAAAGGCTTTGTTTGGTTGGCAAAAGAAAGTTTAAGGAAAGAATGTAAGAGGAAAGATTGTAAAAGGAAAGATTTGAGAGTGGAAAGTGAGAAGATTGTTCTAGTGGTTTGGTATGAGAGATAGTAGAAGGAAAGAAAGATAAAGGTTCATAAAAAAATGAGTAATAATATAAACGTGTGTTATTAAAAGGAGAAATATATCCTTATACACAAATTTAATGTGATAAAAAGAATAGAAAAAAAATAGACACTAATTTAATCCATAAAATAAACCGTGTAAATAAATGAATAAAATAAAAATAAAAGCTGGGTTGTTTCATTTCTTGTGCATTGGTGATAGCAATAATAGCTACAAGATGAATGGTATAGCACAACAAAGTAGCATAACCTTTCAGGATAGCTTAAATTGAGATTTTCAAATTAAGCCAAGGGTACATTGATACTTTTAACAGTTTTGATGCTTTCCTCAAACTTTCTTCTCAATCTGGCGAGGAAAGTTTTTTCTGTGGGACCCAGCAAAAAGTAATCAGTCCTTCCAATTTCTGAGATAACCAAACTATGGAAGGGATCTTGGTTTGTGAGCTTTCTCTCCTACCACAATCAATCCTCAAACTTTCTTTTGAACCAAACACACCCAAAGTGTGCCAAACAGTGGAAATTGCATCATTCCACCCTCTTTACATCCCCTCATCTTTCTTTCCTTGGAACCAAACACAATCTTAAGGTTTATGCTAATAGTAAGGTTTATGCACGGTTACTGAGAAAATGATTAATTGTGTTGATTTTGGTGATAAAATTAGTATCATTTACTAAAACATCCTTGTTAATTGTAGTTAGTGGAGTAGTTAAAAGGGACGAAATTCAATAAATAAAGGTTTAATAATGGAAAAATAATAATAAATGTTGCATTAGTATTCTAAAGTGACAATTATTTTGATAGAAAAAAAATGGTAAAGAAACAATTATTGTGAGACGGATGGAGTATAAGTTATTTTAGAATATTATCTTGAAGAGTTTGCAAAAATAAGCTAAAACTCATAAAAACTTAGTCCGTCGATCTTAAAATAACAATCATTTAAGGTTGTTTTACGATTTTTTTTTAAAATATATTAATTATAGGCTTAAATGCACTATTCACCCTTAATTTTGCAAAAACAACAATTTTGACCCCCTTTTTAAAAAAAATGGCAAAAGTGACCCCATGTTTAGGAAAATATGCTCTTTTGACCCTCTAACATAAGGAAAATATGCTCTTTCGACCCCATATGTTTACAAAAAGTTGCAATTATGGCCCATTTTTTTGGACACGTGGCGTCTGCTCAGCAATTTTGGGACAAAAGGGGCCAAAATTGCTTTTTTTTTCTTAGGGGCCAAAATCGCAACTTTTAAAAAGTTAAGGTGTCAAAAATTCTATTAAGCCTTAATTATATTGATTTTAATATTAAAATTAGTATCATTTATTAATTGTACAAATCATTTTTCTCTTTAGAATTGTGATTCGAGTCAATCTTCATCTTAAAATCACTTAATCGAATCAGAGTTTATGGGTAACGATTCAATCTTCATGGCAACTCAGATTTTCGTTTTTAAACTATTGAATCACATCATGATTTTCTTTAATTGAATCTTACGCAATTTTTCAGTATTATTTTGAGCCAAACTTGTTCCTAACTCACTCACCTATATATTCTTTCCTCCACTCTTTCTCTCATTCATTCAATCAATTTGCATAAACTCTCAAGTTTTTTTTCGTTCACCTTTTTCTAGAACTTCTTCAGTTTAAATACTTTTTTCAAGAACACTTGTCGGATTGGAGATATAGTTTGATAGGGTGCTATAGGATAATTGTAAGATTGGTTTCATTCAAGGATCTTGGTGGAGCATCAAAGATCTAAAGGAAATGGAGGTATTTTTAACCTCCAAAGGTAATTGTGAGGGTTGTTTCTTAATTAATCAAGGTTCAAGGGGATCGAAGCGAGGACCATATTTTTAAAAATCGAACTGTTCATTGACTCGATAAGGTTATTGGGTCACTCGTTCATTGGTGCAATAATGGGTAACTGATCAAACCGTATAACTAAACCGAATAAAATCAGATGGCTCATTCATATAACTCGTTCTCTCTAATAAAGTATAATGAAAACAATAGACCAAAAAAAGTGTGGTGAAAATAGCAGCATTTGTAAAATCATGAATATGTTTATTTATGTCATAAAATATTAAACTCTCACGCTAATGAATAAATTCTCACGCTTCAAGCACAACTCAAACATATTTACATCATAACAAATAATGTAAAATAAAAAGTCATTAACAAAACTAGAAGCATCTATAAAGAAAAACAAAAAAAACTAGAAATCACTAACATAACATGTAAACGGGTTGAAAAGAAAACCTGACTCATATAGCCCAACTCACTAACAAAACTAGAAGTCGCTAACTAGGTTTAACCAGTTTGTTAGCAGCTGTCCCCAAACTTTCAAGATCCGTCTTCCAAGCTCTAAATGTTAACTTCTATAGGTTTTTCATGAATATTGTGTTTGTCATGATATCTCTCTTTTTTTTCATCTATATTTCACTCATCTTCCTCTATTCTCTATCTTTATGCAACTAAAATCTGAAAATGGATTGGTTTGTTGCATGCAAGATGAAACAACTTTGTAATGGTGTTTTGATGGATGACTCGGCCAAGTTTCTTTTACGATCGGTTCACCGATATTCTAGAAAACCGGCTGGTTTTGAATGCATATCTGATCCAATAAACGACTCGAACCAGCCACACCTCTGGTTCCCGATCCAACCGGTTCGACAGACCGGTCCGGGCTGATTTTTAAAACTATGGTGAGGACATAGAAAAGAAGGTCGAAAGATTGCATGCAAGCTTGAGGTCCAAAAACCTTAGGGTCATTTAATTTGAAGAGAGCTTGAAGATTGAAGGGTTTTCGAGTGATTAGCATAGAAGATTTAAGATCGGGTTGACTAAAAAATTCAAGGAACCTTCGTAATTAACTTTGAAATTTCAAATATTCTAGTGAAAGTCCATAGAGGAGACATTTTTATCTACAAAGTGAGGATGTACCTCTTAGCAATGATGATATAAGGGGAACCTCTATAAATTAGTGTTCTCTTCTTCTTTCTCTTTATTTCTTGCAACTTATACTTTGATATGTGCTAATTGATTAATTAGGTTAACTGATTCACATGCTTAGTGATTGAATTAATAAAAAAATTGAATTGAAAACCTAATTGATAGTTCACTCACTATACATAGTTGATATTATCCTTTTGATTTATTTATCATATATCAAATATTTTTGTTTCTTGTGGTAGAGTTTAATTTCATGAGCTTAGGTTTGGTTTGACATTGTTCTTGGGTTTGTGGATAACATTGTGCATCAAAGTTTGATTGGTTAATAACAATTCAGGTGTGAATTTCTCATTCTAAGTTGAATTGTCATTTTATAATTACTTATCTTCTTATCATTCGAAGCTAGTGCATAATTTCGTAACATTACATTTGTCTGTGAAGGGAAATCATGATCATAAAGGCAGCGGAAATTAACATTTTCAATTTCCTTTCTTTGGATCATTACGAATATGACATGAATTAGTGTTGGAATTGGTTCTTCTTGAAGTGCAAAAAAATATCTCAATAACAGCAAAGCAAGCAAGTAGTGCCTCTACTCATCCATACTAACGGTTCTTCTCTGATACCCTATGCTAGCCAAGCGATCAAATGTTCATAGAGAATTTGCGGTTCTAGGGTTTCAGCAAAAAGTGACGTTCTGACTTTAGCACAAGGGGTTCTATTTATAGAACCACTTGTTTGCTCTACAAGTCAAGTAATCATTACTGGGCTTCTATAAGCCCATTGACCCACTAGCCTTCGCTAGCGTCATTTGCTAACTGCATCCCAAGTTATAAGTATTACTTATATTTCTCCTTTTGACCGTTATATTTTGTGTGACCCTATAGGTTCTTGTAACGTTGGCATGCATGTTATAGGACAATATCGAAGTAAGTATAATTGTTTAATTTTATTCTAATGATATGACAATTGATATGTTCATTTTTACGATTTAAATTTTTATGTTAAAACATTTAAATTGACTTAAATTACGTGTCAATTCGAATTACGCGCCAATTTAAATTCGCGTGTCAATTTAAATATTTCTTTAAATATAATTTTATGAACTAATATTTATGTTAAAATGTTTAATGTTTATTTTAAAAAAAGTTTACGATTAAATTGTTATGTCATTTTTATTTATTCAAATGTTTATATTTTTAACGGCGTATTGTTTGTTTCTTTTTTTTGTATTTCAGTTTCAAAAGACGCATAAGTTGACTGGTGTCTTGCACGGGAAAAAGCTTAAGGCTGAGAGCTTGACAGTCCCGGGAGATGGAAAGGCATGGTTCTGGCAGCGGGTGAATGCATCCAGTATTTCCCCCTTCCTTCTGACTGGGTACGAGAACATCAGCCATGGCCCTTCACCGCCTTGTCAGAGAGATAGCATGTGAAGACCAGCAGCTTCCATCTTCCCGTTGGGGAGATGACCGTCACACTAGATGATGTGGCGTGTCTTATAGACATCCCCATTGTTGGGAGGCTCATTGTTGAGGTGGATATAGAGTATAAGGACGGTACATAGCTGCTGCAGACCGAGGTGGGTTTTACGCTAGAGGAGCCTCAGTCTAAGGTGACTAAACAGTTAGGTGGGTATGTCGAGATTTCATGGTCCATGTCCTTACCCAGGAAGATAGGGGTCGGCCGGTCCCAGAGGTGGAACCGTGGAAGTATGCGAAAGAGTACATCAAATGGTTCTATTGTGTATCTCACCCTATGTTCTGAGAGTCTGCGCCTATTGTTGAGTACACAGCTCATGTCCCTCCTTACGAAGAGGTTATTGTTGAGCAGCAGTGGTCCAGAGAGCTTCCCGACCCACTCCAGATCATTGACAACATCAGGCGCAGAGTGGATAGTGCTATGTCGCATCCTGATGTGTTTACACATCCTCTCTTTGTCGGCATTATGGAGGGCATTCGGTCAGAGTATATAATTATGCAGGAGGAGCCGGTTGCGCGGAGGAGGACTAGGAGTCATAGTCCACAGAAGTATGGTATTGTTCTAGTGTTTTTATGACATTTGTATATTTGTAGATATTTTTATGACATTTCAGGGGATTTTCATGTATTATATTTACATTTGCGTCGATGCACATTTTTATGACATTTTCATTAGTTATTCCGTTTAATTTTGTGTATTTTACTTATGAATGAATTTGCGTATTTTTTTAACTTTGAATGATTGAATGAATGGATGAACAAGGGATGAAAATGAATGAATGAAATTAGGGAGAAAAAAAAAGTGTTTCTGCTGTTCTGGCACTAGACACAGGCAGAACGTGACTTAACTCACGCTGGCCTACAACCTACGTGAGTTAAGTCACGTTGACGCGTAATGAGCGTGAGTTAAGTCACGCTGGAGTCAACGTGACTTAAGTCACGCTGGGTATAACACCTGCGTGACTTAAGTCACGCAGGGGATATTTTCGTCGGTTTGTATGGAAGGGTGCAATTTTTTATGGGAGAGGAGCCGTTTTCAAAAGAAATATATCTTTTATTACAAGAAAATGTTAAATTATTTTTTTTTATTAATTTAATCATTATTCTTAACAAATAAGTTTCGTTATAATCCGATCCATAAATTTTTTGGATATATCCACTCGCTAATCCGTTATTACTTAATCTTTTAAGGGTGCTTAATTTTTAAGTTAGCTTAAGAAAATTAGTAAGTTTTTTACTAATTAAGTCACCTGGAATTTGTTACGAACTCTTGTAAAAGGAGAGCTCGCCTAACTCAAAAGCACACACAAAAATATTTTGATGCTTTGTGCTGACGAGTCTTTCTTCTTTTCTTCTACTCCTTCTGTCCATTCAGTTTCAAGTGTTATTCTTACCATAAATTAGTGTGGTTTGTACTATATTAGCGGTGTTAATTCTCGAACGATTATCTACGATGTTGTAGGTAATCACACAATTTGAGGATTGTTTTATCCTAAAGACATCACAGTTGATAGTACCTTGCATAAATTTAGATAATATCACAAAACGTCTTAAAGAGAGTAATCGGATCGTAACTTAACCTAGTAAAATCTTCGGTGGTAAATTCTCCTTTTAAAAGGTAGTTTTCTAAATCGAAAACCAACATTCCAGAAGGAGAGTGATCATGATGGGAGATTTGTAAGGTCTAAAATCATGTGATATTCACATTTGCTAACAATAAAGAAGGGTGAGGCATACAACTTATTACAAGTGATAAAGTGGGTTGCAGAAATGAGGCTGGATAACATCATATTTGAGCAAGATTTAAAGGTGGTTTCAGACAACTTCTTCTTCTTTTTCTTTTTTAATAAATAATTGGAAGACAACTTCAACTAGCTCTCTCATGACTTATCTTATTTTTGTTTTATCTTTAGAGATTAATTTTTTTTTTCCTTCCAAATCCATGTCCAAACTTTTTGAGTTGATGCAAATATGATTGAGTTTTCTAATTAGAGCGGCTACATATATGGCTATACGTTAAGTTCTAGAGTTGATGTCTAATTGTAGTATCGATATCATTGTTTACGATATGAGATTTGCTTTTGTAAAAAAAAAAACAATTTTAATGAAAAAATGTATCATTGAAAAAATTGATAAATATTTGATTTGGTATTACAAAATAGTAATTAAAATAATTTGTTTTATGATATGAGATTGCTTCTGTAAAAAAAAAAAACAGAGAAAAACAATTTCAATGAATAAATGTAACATTGAAAAACTTGATAAATATTTGATTTAGTATTATAAAATAGTAATTAAAACAATTTGTTTAAATGGGACAAGCAATTATTTGGTTAACTATGGACCGAGATTACGAGCCATTTTTAAATTGATACGGTATGCAATCAGTCAACTCATCGTAATCATTGAATCATAATCAGACGATTTATATTTTAAACTTGATAGTTTGTATTTTGTTTAAAATCAGAATCTGCACTAAAATTTAAACGGTCATATCTCGATCCAACGGCCATAATTGAACGGACTCCTATTTATCAATCCATGAGAAATTGATGAGAGAGCTCCTCGAAATAGTAGTAAGAGTAGCGTCTAAGGAAAACACAAACCATAGTTTATTTCATCACTAATCCCTCCTCTTACTCGTTCTTGGTTACCACAATATCGAGTTTTCTATGCATATATGAATATGATACTGCATGTCTATGTCTTGTTGTAACACATGCAAATGCCCAATACTCAATAAATAGGCTAAATTGCATTTTTGGTTCCTTAATTGTTTAGGTAGTATCGCTTTGGTCCCTTAATTAAAATTCGATTTATTTTAGTCCCTTAACTTCTCTCTGTACACATTTTGGTCATTTCCGTTAGTTTTAATTCAAAAACGTTAGGTTTTCTTCATCTTCTTCTCCTCTTTTTTATCTTCATATCATCTCCATCAACCTTCAACAACAAGAATCCCAGAAAAATTCTAGAAGAAAATGAAGAAAACCTAACGTTTTTGAATTAAAACTAACGGAAATGACCAAAATGTGTAACGGAGAGAAGTTAAGGAACCAAAATAAATCGAATTTTAATTAAGGAACCAAAACGATACTACCTAAATAGTTAAGGGACCAAAAATGCAATTTAGCCTAAATAAAACTTTTGGTACATAATAATTGCATAATGAACTAGGTTTCATCATTAACCAACTTGATCAAAATTATGACTCGACATTCTTGGTCAGTGCATGTCGTATTATACTTTAAGGAGAAATATAGATAACTTTACGTTGACACAAAGACACTGCAATAGGAAATTACAAACCAAAGTGTTACGCAAGCTTCCCTCTTTACCCTAATTTTTTTTCTCTCTTCATAATAAGGCTAAGAGTTTAGGGACGGTGTGATAAGAAGACAACACAGTTTCCATCTTCCCCAGTGTAACTGCTAAGTAAAATTGGTGGTTCCTTCAAAAAAAGAAGAAAAAAAAAGTAAAATTGGTGGCATAAAACAATGGGACCAATAATTTTTCTTGATGAGAAAAAAAATTTATTATTGCAATTACGCTCTAACCGACTGAGCTATTCCAGCTATTAATGTATAGTTAAATATTTGATTACATATTGATAATTAAAAGATATCAATGCATCATTTACAAACATATATGTAAAAGAAAAGAGAACTTACACTTAACAAAATTGTAGATAAACAAAAATTAAAGTTTAGTGAATTGGACTTTTGAGGTTACCTAAAGACTCATAAAATACTTATAAATGGACCTACATATCATTCATCACAGAGATCCTCACATTAACGGCGAAAAGAATAACATTATTTGCAATTTGCAACCCCTTAGCGGTTCTAGGAAAGGAAAATGGTAGATTTTCTTTTCTAATAACTTCACCCTTAATTGATTCATCAACCATCCAATATAATGAAGATAGCCATTCCACCAAATTGGATTACATGTAGAAGAAAAAGGCACTACCATGTGAATTGAGTTCCCTCCATTTTAATATTATTATAAAAGAGATAAATATAAACGAGAATAGTTAGATTCATATTTAAAAATAAATTTTGTAAAGGGATTTTAATAATATAATATTTGTGTTTATTTCTCTCATAAACAAAGTTTTTATTTCTTTTAACAATTGAATAGTATCTTGAACTTGTTCTATGTGATTTATATATGACCTTGTGGAACTTGACCCCCTATCACGAATGGTAGGTAATGTATATCTTTAATTTGGATCCTCTTTATTTTCTTGTAAATCATTGCATATGCGGTCTATATATACATGGAGATATGTACATTTGAGCAATTTTTTTTTTATTTCTTTTGAAAAAATCTATACATGCTACTCCTACAATTTAAGATTTCATCTTCTTTTTTTGTCATGGATATTCAAGTCACATTGAATCTACTGACATGGATGAAATTTGGATAATTGAAATTGCCACATGACAATGAGTTGTCGCATAAAAAATGTCACGTCAACATCCAATGTACAATTGCAACATGATAGAGACGAAAAACATAGCTAACATAATTACAAAGATAAAAAAATATATTGTAGATTGCAGCAACCAAAAACATAAATCACCTAAAAATTCATTTCTTTATAATTTAAATGTCAATGATAATTAAATTTAAATATTTTCCTATCAATTTTATAATTTAGAGTATAAAACTAACTTTTTAATAATCATACTTTATTGTCTTTAGTAATTTTTCACATATTTTAATTTTATTTTCAGTGGTTTCATATTTTATAATAGGATTTAAAACTATATGTTAATGAAATTGTGAATAAAAAATAGCGAAAAATATGTGTTCAAATTTTGATTATATTAAAATAGACCGCAATACTATTTTTCTTAAGTGTGTTAATTTATTTATTTTTATATTATTAGAAATAAAAACAGTTATTGAGGAAGTAAAGTGTATATTTTAATATAAGATGGGAGAGGAATGTCATTCAAGTTTCTTTTAGGGGAGGGGAGTGAAATGTTTTCTAATATATTTTGAATAAGAGATGAGAGGAGTGTATATTTTAACGTGAGAGAAAGGACTCTAATTCAAGCATCTTTGAGAGGAGGGGGTGTAATTTCCTCTTTTTAAAAAACATAAAAGGCTACATTGAAGTAAGGTAGACATGAAGAGATGATTAGTTCATAAAAGGCTCCTGCAGGTGTTCTACACCATCAAAGGCTTCATTGGAAGTAATGATACCTATGCCATTGGAGAAAAGAATGACAGTGTAGAATTAAATATTCATGAAAATTGCTTTTCTCACTTAAAAAACATCCTAATAATATATGGAAATTTCGAAAAAGCCACCAACGGTAGTTAATTACCGTTCAGGAAATCGGCAGCAGTTAACTACCGCTGAGGCCATCGGTAGTTAACTACCGTTCATACCAGTAAAAAAAAAAGTGCAGTCTGCACTGTGATTGTAACGCCCTATTTCTATTAAAGCGATAAAACACGCGAATAAAACATATATTCAAGAAATAGACGCTACGTCTTCAACAAAAATCCAACATCATGCATATATAAAATTTTCAATAGTCACAGCGGATATAAATCAATACATCTCCAAAATATACATGTCATACGATCAATATACATCATCATATAAAATCTCCAAGTCTCGACACATGGGCAAAAACTCAATAACATAAATCCAACATAGTAAATCTAGAATAATCATAAAGACAGACAACCTAGATCATAGTCTATTCTAAGACTCCAAAGACTGATAACGGAGATAGCTTCCGCTATCCAAGCACTCACCAAGCAATCAACAACTACTCCTGCACGCCATCTACCCATTCATACAAATAGGTAGGCGGTCCAAGACCACTGGGGGTTAGCTTCACATCAATCATAATCAACATAAACAAACATAAGCATTCAAGGATTCATGCATATCACATATACATACCCATCCCTCTTAGAATACTAACATCACATGATTATTATCCCTCATTCCGTACACAATAAGCTATCACAATACTAACATAGCATAGCAAACATATTTAATCTCAAACAAGTCATCAACATAAGCTCATCATTTATCAACATCAATCAATGAAAGGATTACTCACCTTATTCTTCATTTAGCATACTTTACTCAACAAGTACAATTCATCATTTCAAAGTTATAAACAAGCAATCATCATTATCAAAGGAATCACCAAATCATACATATATATATATATATACATATACATATACAATTCTCACCTCATTACTATTACCAAAATTATTATCATCAAATAGATTCACCAAGTGTATAAGCACAAGCAAGTAAGACATGCAATTAGAGCTAGCTCAAATATTCACAATCATTAACAAAAATCCACCAATGTACATATACACCAATCCACATAATCACAACATTCACCAAATTTCACCAATGCACAAATTCACCAAGTCACATATTCAATTATGACATGACTCATCAACTATTCAAATGCCTGCAATGTTCTAGACTCTTCTTGATGCATGCGGTACCGTCGCCAACAACGTCTAGGTCGTCACCCCATGATGCCAACTGCACATCATATGTAAGATTTCACACCCGTCTTACAATTTGGATATAAAATCTGTAACCATCAGTCATGTATGCATGAACATATGACTCAACAAAAATGCATATGTTCACACAAACAATTCACCACATCATCACCTTTCATTTAGCATAGATGCAATCACTAACAAGATCACCAACACTAGGCATATATGAATTCACCGAGAATATCACAATCAATTACCATATATGTATTCACCATCAATATCACAATCAATCAACATATATGTATTCGCCAACATCGATATAATTCAACAACATCATACGATTTCTCACAATCCAAGTAAAGGAGAAAATACATCACACCATGATAAACATCATATTCAACACCTATCAATCATTCATACATCCTCATATAATCATATAAAGCTATTCACAAAAGATTTTCAAAGTATTCGGCCTTAAAGATCATTTTCGACAAAGTTTGTCTATCATTTTACAACTTTAAAACAATTGGGACCATTGAATCAAAACTAAGAAAACACGTTCCAATTCCTCAACTATGTATACAATTAGATCACATATAAGTGCAGTAGAGTATACATGTACGTTTCACCGGCCAAATACAATAGAATCATAAAATTCACCAAGTTCGTCTCATGGTATCATTTTGCAAAACCAATTCATTTTCAAAAACAAAACCAAGTTAGATCCATCATATCATAGGTTAAATGCTCTTAAACACCTTAATTTAACTCTTTAGTACTCAAGTTTTGAAGTTTGGAAACAAACTATAAGTTGTGGATTGACTTAGAAACGATTGAATTTTCGTAAAATTTCACCAAGACCTTCTTGGAGTGTTTTCATCATAACTCAAAATCTAAAAATCATTTTTCAGTCAAACTAAAGCCACTGGAAAGTTAACACAATTATCTAAAACTTTAATATTTACACCAAAGGCCAATTCAAAACAGAAACGTGTTCAAAAGACGCGATAACACGAAACAGAGTATGCTGTCAGAGAGCAACTCGCCCCGACGAGTAAAGGATGAACACCAACCAAAAAGAGAGTGTCATATTTCATCTAATGAAATTAAATCATCTAAATGTTCCACAAGATCTTCAAATTCTTCATTTCCTTTAACCGCAGTGTCACACAAAATAGGATGATGTTGATTTGTTTCTTTTTTTTGGTGAAACCAAACTCTCTCATTTCTCAATATTCATGAGTGTTTGGAAAAGATTGTGTTGATCCAAAAATTCAGCCTCCCATGTTGCCGCCTCTTCACTCTTGTGTAGCTTCCATTTCGTAGATGATGGAGATAATGGGCAATCATTTTTAAACAAAAGAAGGAAAAAAAGACTTGGGATTAAACCAAGGCAAATCATGTTGCTTTTCGGGTTAACCGGAAGCCTACCTCTAAGTGGGAACAAAGTTTCTGAGACTCCAATATCAAGGTTAGTTATCTCCACCACCGGCCGATTGTAATAAGTTGCAACGATGTGACCCATATCCGGCAATGTCAACCATTTATCGGGAGGTGCAAAACCACTACCATTTTGGGGAAGATGCAATCCATTCAAGATGTAGTTATAACGGTCCTCACCCGCATATATCTCGATGTATTCATTCCTATGCTCTTTCACCTCTTGAATAAGTGCTCTCCGCACCATAACATGTCTTTCTTCCGTTAAACCCAAGGATTCGGCTATAGCCCTAAACCTACAATTCTCATCGCCAATAACATCCACAATTATCTCAATATATGGTCTCATGAATTTTGGTGGTGAAGATTGACTTTCCGGATGTTGAGAATCAATAGTCTCCCACAAAGATGGGACCCTACGTGTCGATTTTGGTGTAGATTTGAGTTTTTTTCTTTGCTCCTTTGGTTGGTACCTTTCTTGGAGATGATGACAATATTGTGGTCTCCGGAAAGGCTAACAACCGCAAACCCACTTTGATCTCTAGTTTCATTTGGTATGGAACTCTTTTGAGACGTTCTTGAATACCACTCTACTCCTCCGCGACCGAAAACAAGTCTTCATTACTTTCTTCTTCACCCATATACAACTTATGCCAATGCGGGTGTATCTCATCCAATCGAATGGGCTTGTTGTGACGGATTTTCATTGAAATGAAGCATGCACAAGGTAGGCCATACGACGTCCTTTGAACACAACCGCAAGTTTTCTTGTCTATGCATAAGGTTTTCCTAGCACGCTCTTCTTCCACAAAAATAAAGTTCATGGCTTGGCTAGACATGTTACCCCCCAAACCATAGCACAAGATGACATGTCTATGTTCTAAGACCATAACGCTCCTACCAAACGATGATTGTATCTGCCCAAATTGGATTACCAACATCTCATCTATTTTTTCCCAACAAGTACCCAAATCAACCTTGGAGGTGGACAAATATTCCTTCACTCTACCATGAGCTCCTTCAACTCTGTTTGTGGTCTTGCACCCAAGATGTAACACAAGGTCTGTCCATGCCCTCACTATTTTGTCCTTCAAAGTGTCCAAAATGGTAGTTCGAACATAGTGAAGAAACTTTGGATAATTCTTACAAGCATCTTGGAACTCCATTAGATTACTTGCATATAACTATTGGGTAGGAGATTCAACCAATTTTTCCCATGCATCAAATATGGTATCAACTATCTTACTATGTTCCACCTCTTCGACAAGCTTCTTTTGCCCATCCACTATGACAACCTTTTGATTCACTTTACAATCGGTGATGATTTTTGCTCTAACATTTTTCCCAACATGGAAATAACAAAGTATTTCACTACTATCGGGGAGAACATTTGCTACGATATTCATCAAAGCCCTATCTCTGTCAGTCACTACCACCTTAGGCATATCACTATTGGTTTAAGAAGTTTAAGCAACATTTGTAAAGCCCAAGTAAAGTTATCCTCCTTCTCAGACGTCATAAATGCAAAACCAACCGAATATTTCAAATAGGTTGAGGTGACTCCAACAATTTCAAACAATGGTATCCTGTACAAGTTGGTTTTGTACGTGGAATCCATTATCAAAAGAAACTTGTTAAACAACTTTACCGATGTTGGATGAGTCCAAAATATGTCTTGAATAATTTGACTTTCACTTTTTTCTCTTATGAAATAAACATATTTATTCTCTTCTAACTTTGAGATTAGATATTGCATCTCCGTCATATCATCTCTTTTTGCCTTTTTGAATTTATGACGTTCATTGTAGACTTGCTTGATATTTGTCATGAACTCTTGTCTTTTCTTCTTCAAATTTGTCAAAATATTTTTTGGTTTCACCGAACTATTGGTCAAGTCATGTACAAACTTCTTGTCATCCTCTATTAATCTTCCCGTAAGAAGGTGCCCTGATAAATATGACATCATCTCATGGTTGTGAACACCATTAAGAATAGCCAATTTTCAAGCATTGTCTTCCTTGACGGCATATCCACGCACCTTGAACAAACACCCACATTTTCTTGATCCCGTTGCTTCATGCTTCACTTTTTTCTTCGGTACTTTGTGCTCGTCATTCCGTTCACAAACCAACTCCAACATAGGATTTCTAATTGCACAAGATCTTTTAATAATAACCGTAAATCCAGCCCTATTTGCTTGTCGACTAACCCAACCGAGCAATTCGTCTTTATCTTTCCATGTCTCTCGGCTCGAAAAGAAATGAGTTGTGTCCACTTCGTTGTCACAAAGTTTCCACACACCGGAATTAACGCTTGAAGCCTCCACTTTAACGGAAGCTTCAACCTTCACGGAAGCTTCAACTTTAATGGGAGCTTCAACCTTAGTGGAATCGACAACACTAGGTTTTTGATCACTCGCTTTCTCAACCATATCTATAAATAAACAACATATAATTGCTAAAATAATTAATTAACATGTATCAAATATCATATAAGAACATAAACAATTAGGCAGTGGCACTGCCATTTGAAAAACTGAAATTTTTTTCAAGTCCCCAGCAGCAATTAACTACCGCTGGAGTGCATGTCAGAACAAAATAAAAACAGCAAAATCAATCAAATGTAAACGAGTTTAACGTTGCAATACCTGTTTTTTTATGTATATTATGTGTAGAAACGTCCTAGCAATCCATCAACAATGATTTGGAACCAAGATTTTGACAAAAAATATTTGAAATGGGGATTTTTTTGAGGTATGGTATAGTGATGAGTGAATAGGAGGTAAGAGTTTTCTGGTTTTGGGGGGAAAACGAAGCAGCAGCTAACTACCGCTGGCCACAACGGTAGTTAACTGCTGCCGGTTTCCTGAACGGTAATTAACTATCGCTGGGGTCTTTTTAGGAATTCTTATGTGTTATTAGAAAGTTTTATATGTCTGAGAAGCAATTTTCAATATTCATAGGTCAAGATTGTTCTTTCACCCGATCTTATTTAAAAATAAAGAGGTCTCAATTCCACAAAAACATATGTTCTACCTTGTCATTCCTTTGTCGTATGAATATTTAGTTCATGAAAGAACATTATATTTATATTGAAAATAGATACTTAAAAGAGCAACTTAATTTTAAAATGAGATATCAAAATTATGAATTATTAAAAAAAGTGATGCCCAAAAGAACATTTTAACTACGAAAAAATAAACTTAAGGTCCAAGTTTAGCTTTGGTCAGTTATATTAAAAAATAGGTTTTATATGACATTTTTAATGTAGGTTTCCTCCGGTAATTCTATTCGAGCTTTGTTGTACAATATATATATATATATATATCAAGATTTAAACATTGATTTTTCATGTTGTGAAAGTCTAACCCCTTATATTAAATCTAACCATAACGTGTGGTTTTGTGTGATATTTTTTAGCTCTATTCTAATCTTCGTATTTTTTTTTTTAAATAGTCTAGTAGCAAAAATTAGCTCTGTATCATTTACTACTTATATTGTACTTACGAAACTTTAGACAAAATTTTTGGTATATCTGAAATTCTTTCTAGAGTGAAAATTTGTACCATCGATATGAGTTTTATAAATATAAAGTCTAATTTTGTTTAAAAAATATAAATATATTTGATGGAATAATCTAACTTTTTAGAAAGAAAAAAAAGTGACTAAAATGATAATTTATTTTTGGCAAAATTATATTTTTAGTCCCTTAATTTAATTTCAAGTAACGGTTTGGTCCTTTATCTTTTTTTCATTTTAATTTGGTCCTTTTTGTCCATTTTCATATTCATATACATTTTCAAGCTTCAAATCTTATATTCTTATGCAAATATAGACGAGGATCATAGATTTGAAGACTGAAAGACCACAACAAAATAAAATCATGAATTTTAAGCTTAAAAATTCATATGAAAATGGACAAAAAGGACCAAATTGAAATGAAAAAAGATAAATGACCAAATTGTTACCTGAAATTAAGTTAAGGGATTAAAAGTGTAATTTTGCCTTTATTTTTCTACAAAGACTTTAAATAGGTCGTCAATTTATCCTAAAGAAGATTATAAAGTTAACTCTTTACTGGCATGTAGGCCAATGCATAAATTGTTGAAAAACACAACTAGGAATGTGATATTTAGACAATGGACAAAATTGAATACAATAATAACAATCATAATCATATTTGAGATACAATCAGTCATTTGAGCATCTGTTGTCGTCGCCGCCATTAAAGGTTTATGTATTAAAGTTTTTTTTTTATAAATGTTTATTTATTAAGGTATAAAATTATATATTTTCGATGAAAGTTGACTCAGTTGGTAATAAGTTGACTTATCAGCAAAGTTTGATCGGTAAATATCTTTTTGAAAGACATTTCTGATGAATGATTGATTTATAAGCATCTCTGTAAAAATTCTTTGAACATTATGTCTGCCTAATCCTCATGAGCCTCGAAGCTCAACTCTTCTAAACTTTATGAAACCATATGCAAACCTAACATTTCAACTATATTAGTTGCCATATATAAATCCCCTAAGGAAAAAAAAAAACAGTTGCCACAAATGTATCATACCATGACTGTGATCCTGCATCAGTCACAATTGACCCTCGAAGCTTAAATTTTAAACATCATGGCATCATGCGTTTAGTACAAGTGAGTGGCAGTGATAATGCGTGTGAATTAGTTACACTTACACCTAACAAAGGCAAGAATGAAAATGAAGCAGAATAAAAAGTATAGGCAGCTACCTCCTTTTTAAAATTTGCAACAAACTCATGGGACCATCATGCACAACTTATACCTAATTTTCTACGTAATTGGTTTGGAATCTGTGTCAACAAGTAGTATATTCTTAAACCCACTTGGGTTGGTATGTGGTAGTATTGGCTTGAGACCTGGAAGTGTGCTCCTCTCGAGGTCTCAGGTTCGATTCTCCTCAGCGCCAATTTAGGTGGGCTAATTTAGCTTCTTCAAAACAAAAAAAAACAAGTAGTATATTCTTGTCTTGATCTTAAAGTGCTTGTAGCTCTATATTATTATTATTTTTTTTTTTTATAGAATGTAGCTCTATCTTTAAATATAAGTTTATTTTTTCAAATAATTAGATGTGTGAATTATTGTTTTTCTCAAAAATAATTTCTTATTCATTTAAAAAATTATGATGTTATTATTTAACTAAAAGATTGATTGTATGACAAATTAAAAATAAATATTTCCCAAAATAAAAAGTTTAATACATTATAATTATTTTTTTTAATTCTAGTATTTTGAATTTTTAATAAGTTGGGTATGATAAAATAGTATTCCTAACGTATTAAGAAATCACATTTCTCAACAAATTAACTCATAGGACTTTGTCCTTTAAAAAAAAACTCATAGGAATTTATGACTAAAAAAAGAAATTTTATTGCAAAAAAATATTGTAAACCGTCAAATTAGCATTTGACTTTGTACAACACTCAGAAATAGGTTCTTGATTTTTGTGAATGTTTAAAAAATGTCACTGATTTGATCAAATTCTATTCATATTAGTCCCGCAGAGAATATATTAGGGGCTAAATTGATAGTAAGTGAATAAACTTATACACCAATTGATAGTAAGTTGTTAAAATCTAAAGACTTCATTGATAGTAAGTGGTTAAATATAGGGATCTCAACGATTGAATAGAGTCAATGACCCTTTCGAAATACATATAATCTCAAAGACTTACATGAGAGTGCACAAAAAATAGAGTTTTATGAACTAAGTTATGTTAGAAGTCCCACATTGAGTTGATATAAGTGTACACTTTGATACTTAAGTCATGATGTTCTCATATTTAATTGACTAGTCTTTTGGGTTAGACCATCTTTGTATGCTTAAGTCCTAACAATTAGTGTTTTTATTGAGAGTTGAACTATGGATGAAGGTGCTTCACCAAATATTGAAAGATGAGTAAAGTGCTAAAGTCGTAAAGAAAATGATTATATTGACATCGAATAAGTTCGATAGAAAAAATTATTGTGGACGTAAGCTCCTAAAAGTACGTAATAATGTTAAAAATTCTATATTAAATAGATAAAAATGTTCAATGCTGTAGTTAAGTTATGAGCCTCTTGAAGATAATGGGTTAATCCTATTAATTGGACTTTAGCCATGTGCTTAATTCATAATAATCTTGCAGGCATTTCATAGTGGTGGAATTTGGAAGGTGATAACAGTAGCTAGATGGCCCCCTCTAGCAATTGCCTTTATACTTTTGTATCAAAAAAGGCATTTCAACTGCCACTTTGTCTTCATCTATAGTGGTTAGCGAACAAATCACAATTTTAATAGTTGACTTGAAAGTTGAAACTTGATGTGAAACCATGATCTAGGAGGCATATTTTTACTTCCACAAACTGTGGGTCAACTTTGATTTACATGCAGAACGCATAAAAAAATAGAATAAAAGTGATTACTTCAAGATCATGGTTCACAATTGAGAGATAATGAGAAATTGGATTTTGAGAAATGTAGCTAAACTTTGTGCATGGTTATTCTATGTACAACTATATAAAAAAAAAAAGGGGATAGGTCAATAAAATAAACTCTAATATATAAACATAAAATTTAAGTTGTAATAAGCATAAGCATTAAGCAATAAGTTGAAGTGGTAGAGTTTGACTAAAATGCTTGGGTGAGTACTTTGGAAAAATGAATTACATATTTTTGTATTAATATAAATTATGAAACCATTTATTGTATAATACAACTATTAATTGTAGGAATTTTCAGTTAACATACACTATTAGGGATGTTTGAAACCCCCGCGAATTAGAAGGTTTGTAAACTTCCGCTAACCAACCAACTATAAGCAGGACAAAAATCACGTATGTCACTTATGAAACCGTCGCAAAATTGTTTAAAATCTCGCAAAATAGACCTATAGTTGTTAATTTTAAAAAGACTAATGCTAGATATCGCGAATTTTGTTATCCCGACAACATCCTGACAGGCTTAATTGTATTGCTGCTGACTTTTATTCATTTTCGTCTACTATGTGTATTTTAAACAGTTTTAGGATCCAACGGCTGTGTATTCTTCGCTATACATTCGGGACATTTGCTTTCTTGATAAATAGCACAACTCTTTTAAAAATAAAAATAAAAATGGGTGGGCCCTGACCCGCCCCAGCCCATGAAGGGCTCCTCGCACTGACGATATGTGCTCTTGAAGAACATAACAATGGTTTGGTGGGAGTCAATGAGTTGAGTGACGAGGTCAAGATCGATTCTGGCCATCTCCAACATCAAAACTAACAACAACCAAGCCTTATCCACTAAGTGAGGTCGGCTAGCATCAAAATTAACAACAATACTAATATTTACGTTAAAAAAACACATTATATGTGCTCTAGAGGCATGTTAATATTGATATATTCCTTATTCCTACGTGGGTCTGACTTCTGGTTTTTAGGGAAAACAGACCCAAGTAATACAAAGTTCTGCGGAGAAGTAAGTTAAGTTTGGACAATGATTGTTTCACTCAGGACTTAACTGAAGTTCAATAGTTACTTGAACTCAACTACTTGGTTATAACGTTGCTTTAGGCCTAATGGAAAAGTTAAATGTACATATTGGATAACAGGCTCACAAATTCGAAAACTTTTCCATTATTTAGTGACTGTACAATCAAATAGCAGTGTTCTTACCCAACCAACATCAATTAAGCAGTACAATACACACAAAACTGATACCTTTACTATACAAATGTGAATTACAAAAGAGAATATAAAAGAAAAAGAAAACTCAGAGTCATGAACATAGCTTTGGCAAAGATTTACCATAACTATGACCAGATGCTTTTGATTTTGTCATCTTAGCCATCTGAGTTTGCATTTTCTTACATACTTTCTCTAATTCCATAACTCTCCACTGCATTCCTTGCAAATGTTCTTTCATTTTCTCATTATCAGGTTGAATATCAAAATTTCCGGCATATAACACAACTTGTTCATTGCTTTTTTCTTTCTTTCCCTTTTGAGAAGAACCACTTGAACCACACAAAGAATCATTGTATGGAGTTGAAATGGGAGTAGTAGTAGTAAGGAGTAAATTTTTTAGCTTAGATTGTTGAGATATGAGAGCTTGAACTGCTGATTTCGATGGAAATTTCGTGTTCTTTGAAAGGTGTAGGCATGCTTGGGGTGAAAGTTTCTCGTAATTTAAACCACAACATATCTTTATCCTTTCATCTTGTGAGAGTTGAGGATGTACCTATAACAGAAGAGGAAGTTATTATTAATAAAGATGACGTTAATGACCGTATTACAACTGTTTTGATGTAGATGTGATTAAAGTCGAATATTTTTAGTGATCTGACAATTGTGATTGATTGACAAGTGTGAAAAATCGTCACACTGTTGGTTCATATGAATTAAATTATATTGTTAGCAAAGATATGTGCCAATTTTGGATAAGGGCATTCGGCATTCAAATCTACTATGTTACAATTTAGAGTTTTGACCTAACACGACCCTACAAAACTAATCGGCTTGTAAGGAGAGAATTACTAAGATTTTATAAGCAGTAGCTAGACCATATTTCAAGTCGACTGTCAACAGTATTAAACTCACTTTCTAATCAAGTAGTTAACTAAATGGCCAAAGTTATATACTTCAAAATTTAAAATTCAAAGTGGAAAGAATCATCATACCTCGAGATACATGTCCATTGCATGGTAGAGTTCATCACAAGAATCCCTAGCAGAATCTGGAAGAGCTGTAGCAAGAGCCAAAAACTTTGAAGTTTTTAAACAAGGATCAGGTGCAATTTCAGCTATGTACAAATCTATTAAGCTAGCAACTTTCCTCATCCGAACGGGAGCAACCGCACCAGTTCCTTGCCGCAGGAACGCTTTCAAAAATCTCAGAACAAGGTTCACATCATATAAGTAGTTTATTCCATAGGGAGATGGAACAAGCAAATTGTCCAATGTTACTTGATCCAATTGTGAACCGATCATAATCTCCAACTTATTCCTACTACATTTACTTATGTTCAAACACAGAGTCACCCGAAGAATCCCGAATAATGTTTTCAAAGAAACAGAACTTCGGTCTATTTCGTAATGCATATCTATGACCATTTCAATGATTTTGCACTTCTCATCTGTAGTAGCAGTGGCGAATTTCGCCTTCTGATAATACAGAAGAAACCTACTTATAACATAATGATCCAATTTACTCGAAAGCATTGACTTTACCAACATGATAACCATCTGGGGAGTCAAAAACAAGAGATCTTCAAACCACCATGTCGAGCGAGTGAAATTCGTCTTTATACTCTCAGTACTTTTCGAGTCACACGAAAACCTAATCCCCGAACTGTCGTTTGAACAACTCGATGGACACGGACTTGCTTCACTTGCCGAAACCAACCTCCCAACTACAGCATCCAAACACTTCTCAAGCATCACAGAAGAATCATCAACTAGCAAATTCTGGCACTGCTTCAAAGCAATTAAAATTTCTGACCATGACCAATAACTAATCCCTTGAAACGATTTTTCAGTTTGATCCAATAAGTTAGAAACATTTTTGACAGACTCATTCATTTCCATGTATTCAGCAGCACAACGCGCGAGTAACAGATTCGAAGGACTTAAATTACCTTTTCCATTGTTATAACAGAATCTTAACATCAGCTCAAAACCTTCTGCACCTCCTGGAAAATCATGGAATATTACTTTAAGCTTTCCACTTCCACCACTAGATTTTCCAAATACTTTAGCCAATTTGCTTGAGTACTGAGTAATAATCGTCTGCGAAATTTCCAATTTAAACAATGTTAGATTAAATTAAAGTCTAAAGAAAATAATGTACATTTAACTAGATTATAAAGAAATTAAGTGAAAATTGGTTAAATTAAACACCAAAATAACCTACCAAAAACATGAAATAACTAGAGCTCATACACAAGAAAAGTAAGCAGGTGTAAAAATAGGAAAATATATGGAAAGAATGAAAGAAAAGTTCCAAAATAATTAAAGCACAGAAACCAAAAACATTGAATGAGGTCGTTATAGACAATAAATTGTAGAATGAGGGTGAGTATCAAGGAACTTTATATGCAGAAATAATAATAAATCAAGCATGGAAGGGTATAGAAAAGAATTAAATAGCTTGAAAGCAACCCTCAGATCCTGTCAAAAAATGTTAATAAAAACAAACAAAATACGAAGGTGAGCCATAAAAGCATTAGAAGACCATAGCAGCAGCATTAAATGTGACATAAATCATTCAAAAATAATAAAACAAAAGATGACAAAACAAAAAAAAAAGTGCCTTGTGTTTGTGGTTAGTGAAAGTAGTGAAGGAAAATCATTGCAAGCATGGACAAACAGAACTTGCCCCACTTCACTGCTATTTAGGTGCAAATTAATTATGGATGGAAAGCTACTACAATCATAAAGTTACCAAGGGTAGCTAGAAAGTGAAATTAAAAAAAAAATACTAGGTAAAATCATTGAACCATAATCATTTCTAAATTAAAGTGTAACAACATTTAGCATAAACTTTAACCATTAATCATCATCATAATAACCAAAAGACAAACCTTGTAAAACCAAAAATATTAACTACTACTATAGCATAGATCCTATTAAAACACACCAAAAAATATTTAAAAAATTATTAAAAAATACAAGTATAGAGAATTTATAATAAAGCATATGATGAAATTACAAAAGTGAATCATTTTTCTACAAAGTTTACTAAAAATAAATGACAAGGTTAGTTTATGTTTGGTATCACGACAGATGTTTCAGACTATATTGGTTCTTTGTGTTTCTGACAAAACTACCATGATATCAGATATACACTTGACGTTATTGCAAAACAATACTAACACATCATGATTTCGACAAATCTACCGTGATACCAGACATACACTTTACAAAAAATTACCTTATCCACCATGAAAGTTTCTTCTCCATTTACATCCACTTCAAGATTACAGAAACCTTCTTCCATAATAACTAGAAAGAAAAATGAAAAAGAATAACAAAACCTTCTCTTCAGTTGAGAAAACAAAAATGGGGATGTAAGAGGAAAAGGAAAAGTTGATGTTGATGACACATGAAGTGATATTCTAAGAGGAAGAAGAAGACAAAGCAAAAGAAGACAGAAAGACAAAACCAAGGAAAAGGGTTGTGGTCAATTGGTGCAGAGACAGAAGTAGTGCGGTTGGGTTATAGTTGTGTTGGAATGGATACAACAAGGACAAAGGTCGAAGTGAATAAGAAGCAACAAGACATGTAAAACACAAGTGTTACATATAATATGTGTGGAGAGGAAATGAGTCAGATGGAACACACAACACAATGCCACAAAGTAAACTTGTTTGTTACTAGTGTATATTATAAAAGAAAATATTGTAGCATAACAAATTCACCAAAAAAACATAGTGTACCATAATAATATCTAAAATGGAATATTAACAAAAAATAAAGGGTAAATGATCACGTTAGTCTTTGAATCTGAATATCGTTGTCACAAAGGTCTCTCACTCGGGAGTAAATACAAAGTAGTCCTTGGATGTACGCTTCTGTTATCAATTTAGTCTGCGACGTTAAGAACTTGGCTTAATAGCAGTTTTAGCCTCCTAAGTTTCAAGAAGTTGCGATTTTGGCCCCTAAGAAAAAAACTACAAAATCGCCCCCTAAGTTTTTCCCATGTGGCAATTTTGGCCCCTAATTTTAACTCGGTCAACGCACACGTGGACGCCACGTGTGTATTTTTATTTATTTTTTTAAAAAAATAGATTTTTTATTTTTTAATAAATTTTTTTAAATAATTAAAAAATAAAAAAATATTTTTTATTTACAAAAATAAAAAAATTTAATTTTTAAATAATTAAAAAAATTAAAAAAAATTACACATGTGCATTGATTGAGTCAAAATTGGCCTAAGGGGCCAAAACTGCCACAGAGGCAAAACATAGGGGGCGGTTTTGTAGTTTTTTTTCTTAGGAGGCCAAAATCGCAACTTCTTAAAACTTAGGGGGCTAAAACTGCTTTTAAGCCTAAAAACTTTTGTTAATTATTTTTTTGTGGTGTTCAGGGTTCGAACCCTAGACCTTGCATATATTATGTCTTGTCCCTACCAACTGAGTTAAGATCACGAAGACAAACTTTTGTTAACTGATGAAGTGACAAGTATATGTTTAACTTAGATGATAGGGACTTTGCATAAAATTTATGTTTAATAGTTTAAAACATAAATAAATTTAACTTGATTTATCATATTTTATTTTATTATTCTTAAAATATCATTCAATTCATCTTAATTTTATTTTCTAATTACACTTATAAATAGGGAAAACTCTTAATAAATAAAAATCAACCAAACCAAATTTTTGGGTTTGTGAGAGGTAGAAAAAGTATTAACGTCCAAGGAGATAATCAAATAATAACAAAAGATAATATAGGAGTCAGAGTTAGTCTGAACAACCCACTTATTCACTTACCATAAAAATAAAAATAAAATTAACCACCGAACTATTTGTCAAAAAATAATAGAGAATCAAATAAAAACACAAGTGGCACGTCACTTGACACACACATAACCTAAACAATGCTAACATGAGTTCACAAATACAATGAAAGGTGCTGCTTGCATAGTTTCAGAGAAGGTAATGTATCAAAAAATCAACATGAGGTAAATCAACATGAGGTAACAACTAATGAAGAAAACTGCAATGAGAAAGTAGAGTGTTGTTTGCATTCTTCTTTTAGTTATACTCTTTTTCTACTTCCTCTTTCAAGTTGTACTATTCCTCTTTATTTATTTTTTCTCGAAGATGAATTAATATAGTTTTCTAAATATTGTAATTTTGATAAATTAATTATTAATATATATTTATTTTTAAACCCACATGGGTTGGTTTGACGGAGTAGGCTTTGAACATCAAAGTGTGATCTTCTCTATGTCTAAGACTTGAATCCTCCTGATGTTAATAATATATGTGATTGGCCAGTCTATACATGGTTTTGTTTTGTCTTAAATTGGGCCCATGCCATGAAGAGTGAGATTAGTCCTCGGAAGTAGTCGATCCTTAGACTATATATTGAGTTTTCAATAAAAAAATTAATTTGAGTTCTTTATTTTAAATTAAAATCTATAAGGATAAGTACGTAATTATTTTTTATACCAACAAAAAAAGTACGTAATTATTTTCTTATTATACAATGTTTGTTTCTATCCCGCAGACATTCTCAATGCAAATTTTAATCAGATAATCATATGATATGATAAAATTTCATTAACTTATCATATCATTATGTCTCGTCAACAATGGATTTATCCTTCAAAAAAAAAAACAATGGATTTAGCCAAGATATATGATACATTTTTCCTATCATATAACTTATTTTATAATATTTTTCTTTATTAAGATTTCAATTATTTTGAAATATAAGAGACGAACTAATAAAGGAGTAGTTATTTGTCAAAAAATAAAAATATTTTTTAAAGACCAATTTATCCTATAATTAACTATTTCAAAGGACCAATTTAAAGATCTACTCCACAAAAATATAATATATAGCACCACTAAACAGACTTGTGACATTCCTACAAAAAACATGACAGAGGATAAACAAAACCACTTATAGTTTATGAATAACACTGTTTTATTTTCTTCAACAAGTCACATGAAAAAACAAAAGGCAAACTTAGAAGTCAAGATTTATATCTGGCTTAGCCCTTTAATTAATATAGATCTTCATTTTTATACGTATTTTATATTTGTGCACCAAAACCACAGTCCAATATTTTAGTTGCCCTCATGACACCGTTTCTCTTTTTCTTTATCTCTATTTTAGGTTGTCTTGTCAACTATCAAGTACTAATTGACCTAATTTGCAATGTAACCCTTTTTCTTGGCACGTGCATTTGGGACCAAGTCACAGATTTTTACCCCACAAACTTTATCAACCAATCTTTCGTTGTAACAATATTAATATATATGAAATGGTTGAAAAGGGAACACATGAAGTCGATATGTCCGAGTGGTTAAGGAGACAGACTCGAAATCTGTTGGGCTTTGCCTGCGCAGGTTCGAATCCTGCTGTCGACGATTTTTTTCATTTTAGCCTATTTTACTATTTCAATATTTGACAGAAAAGTGTTCATATAAGCAGATTTTTTTTTTTTGACGAGGATAAAAACAGAGTTGTTAAT
>Ga0228710_1001682_pt1 | contig 33692 bp, 20 predicted proteins | sample MedpolnodulmetaG_FD_177995 | JGI IMG/M metagenome (GOLD analysis project Ga0228710, IMG submission 177995) | Root nodule microbial communities from Medicago polymorpha collected in Santa Monica, California, United States - pink nodules | ecosystem: Host-associated > Plants > Roots > Nodule... | reverse complement strand
TTATTGTTTCGTAACTTTATTATTCTTATTTAATTAACTTTAAGGTTAAAACAGTAAAATAATTCTAAAATCCCTCCCCTCCCCTTCGAACCAAACACAATTTTAATTAAAATATCTCCCCTCCCCTCCCCTCCATTAAAATCCCTCACCTCCCCTCCCCTCCTAATTCTCGAACCAAACGTACCCCTAAAGACCGATGAGTTTTCACAATCAAACAAACTATTTTACAATTTTATCCCTTTATCCTTCGGCTTTGTTTTACTTTTATGCATTTTTCAATCGAGTAGCTCATAAAAATACTCAACACAATACTTATGATTCTTTGAAATAGTTAAAGAACCCATAGTTGACCGACACAATTATTTCCTCAACATAATCGCTTAGGAAAAAAAAATCAAAGTTGAAAGCTAAACTGATACATTAGCTAACTTTCTAGTTCAAGAACAATATTTAAACATATCTCCCCTAAAAAAAAAAATTAAATATATCTCAATGTCGTAAAATTTGATTTTGATTGAATTGTTAAAATATGTTTAATAGTTTTTTTTTATTCTTCAAATAGAAATCCTCTATCTAGATCATCAAAACTGCCATATTTTATATTTTGGTGAAAAACAATATCATGTTTAGAATAGTTTCAAGATATTTGGAACATTTTTTAAGTTATTATCAAATAAAGATGTAAGTTTACCAATACTAAACGATGTCCCAAAAATATTTTTCTATTTGTTATACCATTCAAATCTTTTTAGTAAGTGACAAAGTGAGTCAATGTTTTTATTTGATGTCTTTTAGCAAATGTTCATAGAATAACTTGTTAGAAGACACCTTCATAAAATGTGTCTTCTAGCAAAATCCATATATAAAAGGCTTAGTTACAATTTTGATCGCCACATTTTCACTTATTCATAAAATTGGTTCCCCTATTTTAAGATCATAAAAAAAAAAGTTTTAGTCTCTCCATTAAATTTTTGTAAAAATGATGATTTATAATATTTTAAATGATGTAGTATACGACATGATGATATGGACTGATCATCACTCACGAAATTATAAGAAAACTCATTAAAAACTTTAGTTTTCAATTTTTATGTGCAAAAATCTAATGGAGGGATCAAAATTGGGTGCTTTCAAACTGCAAGGACCAATTCCATAAATGAGTGAAAGTTGGGGGGCGAAAACTATAATTAAGTCTATATAAAAATGGGTCATGTTAACTTGAGCTCTTAGGGCACATGTTAAGCATTAATTTCACTCCATTAATGGTAAGAATTTATTGAAAAAGAATTAATATTAAATATTTTGAGCAATAAATTAACACAATTTCCAATAAATAATTTCTATTAGTGGAATTCTTAGCATGTGCCCTAAGGGCACAAGTTAACATTTCCCATAAAAAAGAATGAATGCATGTTAATGAAGTCTAGATAAGTCATATGCAATTGATTTTTCTTCGTTCTTCTAACGCCCTATTTATTTCTTTATTTATTTTAGTTGAGTTTGGAGTCTTTTATGTTGATTTACATTGATAAGTGATAAGTTGTTGTGTATTAATGTTTTAATAATAATAAGTGGTTTTATTTTATTATTTAGAAGGATGAGTTGGAAATTAAAATAAATAGACTTGGAGGGGCTGGTTTGGAATTAATTAGAATTAGGTGGTGTTAAGTAGAAAATATGTTGATATATAAAGAAAAACAAGAATCAGACACAAATTAGGTTTTGCAAAAAGTCTTTGGGTGAAAGAGGAGAAGAGGAGAACCAAGAGAAGAGAGAACATGTAGGGTCTTGCAATCACCAATCTAAGGTAAGGGTGGGACTAATATTTTCTAATCTTAGGCTATATAATTCTGAAATTGAATTTAGCATGTAGTTTTGTTGTTGTTCATGTGAATTTGAGAATTAGGGTTTAAAATCGGATTTGATGATAGAACATGTAGAATTGATTGTTAATAGTGTAGAAAGTCTGTAGAATTCGTGTATTATTGATGTTCAGGTTATAGAATCATCACAGGTTGAGTTTTCTATCAAATTTGGGATTGAGTTGGATGAAAATTGGGTTTTTGGGGTGAAAAATCGCACTTCCCGACAGAAACCTGTCATAACTCGCCACGGCGAACTATGTGTAACAGAGAGCAGTGTTTGCTCGCCTTTAGCTCGCCACTGTGAGTAAGCTAGCTCGCCACGGCGAGTAAGCCAACCCGCGAGACGTGTAGTGTAGTAGCAGTCCCCCTTTTCATTATTCTTGTGTCGTTTCACACATTTCTGTTTTGAATTAGCCTTTGGTGTAGACATGGAAGTCTTAGGTAATACTGTAAGTTGTTAAATGACTTTGTTTTGTCATGAATAACTTGATTGATGAATTATTATGTGAATGCATATGTTGATGAATTATTACATGAACGTTTATATTGATGAATTATGATATGAGCTGTATATGTTGAAGTAATATGATGATTATATGATGTTGCAATTAAATGGTGAATAATTATGGGATCGTTGTCGTTGAAGTTGTACGTTGATGTTGTATAAGTTGTTGAGTCCATGCATACTCATATAAAGTTGGGGGCTCATGCCTTGTTGAATGTTTAATCATTCGAAACGCGTTGATTTGAGAGCTTATGCTCTACACGTTGATTTAGGAGTTGATGCTCCACACGTTGATTTTAAGAGTCATTGCTCTACACGTTAAAATGAGAGCCTATGCTCTAACACGTTGATTGGTACCACATGCATACTGCATAGTCAAGTTGTTGTTGTGTCCTTGCATTGTCGCGTCGTCGTCGAGTTGTTGTAGTTGACTTAAATGCCAAGTAGAAATAATTGAACAATATGTGATGTTTTATTATTGCTTAGTTAAAGTTGTTTATGTTGTTAAATTCCATTGATGAATTATATGTTTATTATTATTGAATGTGAAATCTCACCCCTTCTGTTTGAATGTTGCCTCTACGTGGGTAACATGCAGATAACCAGGATTAGCTGCTGATGTGAGTTGACTCTCTCGTGCGTCGTCTTAGGGTCGCTCTGATACGTAACGGGATGGGGATATTTGTTTGTTTTTCCACTGTTGCGTATTATTTTTGAATTATGTTGTTGGACCTCTTGAATTGAGAATTTCATTAATGTGGTTATGTTGAGGCCGTAGTGGCAAATTTTGTTGAATGATTAACGAACTAAATTTTCCGCTGCGATGTTTTGCTAAAGTGGTTTTAATAAATAGTAACTTCACTCTATTTATACATGAAATGTAGTGTGGCATTCCATTTTACGTTGAATACTCTGATTTAAGTGTATTATTTACATTGTTGGGAAAACGGGGTGTTACAGTTCTCGTGTATTAAATGTAATTATTGGGGTCATACATGTCAATCACCAAGAGCACAACCAACCAACTATATGCATGACACAACCAATATTTGTTTTTCAATATAACTCACTCTTCTCAACTCTTCATGTATTCAATATGACTCTTGCAGTCATGCATGTTATGTTGTAATGAATACTCACTCTGATCCTTTTTATAAGAAACAAAACCTCTAAAATCATCAAGAACAAGAAACATCTTAAAAATTTATTTAATATTCATATAAATTTAAATTGTTTCCATAAATATCCCCATATTAATTACTTTTCATTCCACCTATTTACTTACTCTTAACATTCGTTTTCATAAAAATAAGAACATAAATGAAATTTAACATCTAAGTAACACATTTAAAAATTGGTCAATTTCTTATAAAAAGGTTCTAAAAAAATCTGCACTCTTTGTTCTTATAAAAAGGTTCGGAAGGAGTATTGTAAATAAAAAATGATTGTAAGTTCTAATTCCCTTGTCAGAAAAAGAAAATAGTTCTAATCTCCTGTTACATTTATGAAAAGAACCACATTTTCTATTTATATTATATTGGTTTTAATTGAACTTATTTTATTTTTATTTTTATAATATCTACACTTCTCACGTATAGATTTTTTTTTTACTAAAATTCGTTGTTATTTTTAAATTCCTTAAATTATGGTGTAGATTTCAATTCAAATTTGAAAAATAATTGAATTGTTAAGAGTATAAAGACATATCTATAGCAACCGAATCATAATTAAAGAATTTAAAAGTGAAATTATTTTAAAGTAATTTAGGTACATTGAAAATAGGCTACACCAAGAAAAACCATGTTCACCTTTTATTAGTAGTATCTCTATCTATACCATATATAAAAAGAACACATGGTAAGTAGTTAGCTTTTTCACTTTCAATTATACCCTTAAACAAAAAAAAATCTATAAGAATGTTATATTGTTGGTGTCATTCAAAAACATCATAATTTAAAGGGTTAAATATATTTTTGGTTCATATAAAATCACAAGTTTTTAAAATTAGTCCTTATAAAATTTTGATTGTAATTTTAGTCCATCAAAATATTGTAGCTTGTAATAATAGTCCCTATTTTAAAAACTTTTTACAAAAATTGAGTACTTTTAGTCCTCTAAAATAGTCACTATAAAATGCAAATAGGGACTAAAAGTGAATAATTTTTTTGTAGGAACTAAGCTTAAAAGTTTGTAATTTTGTAGTGACTAAAAACATATTTAACACTAATTTAGATTATATTTGCTATATCACATGCGTCGTTGAAAAAGATGACTATATGTTGTTGCGAGGGTTTGTCTATCCTATGCAATATTGCATAGGTTAAGACACTAAAAATAGTAAGTTTTTACTGAAAGTAACAATTATTTATTATAAAAAGATGTTTTTAATATAAAGTGTACAAGTTCCAAAATTAATTTACTATTTTAATTTTTATAACATATACAAGTTTGCACGTGTTAGAAAATCTCTTGTTACAATATGAAAATGAAAAATATCTTTACCTTTATTTTATTCAAAATCAAAATAATTTTAATCAAAATTTGTATTTCACAAAAATTAATGTTTGTAATTTATACACATTAGCACAATAAAAAGCAGACAACACAAAGTGCTTGTCTGAATAAAATGATATAGAATTAATAAATTATTGAATAAATTTTGTAGCAAGTATTTTAATTCCTTAAATTATTGTATAGAGCTGAATTTAGATTTAAATTCGAAAAACAATTGAATTGGTAAGAATACAAAAGCTTATTATACCAACCGAATTATAATTAATAAATTTAAGAGTAAAATTGTTTGAGTACACAAGAAAAAAATACATATATACTTAGTGTTATATAAAAGATGTATCTATTCCATTTCAAATATATCATGCATCTCTTATATAATAAATAACAGATTTTCTTAAAACAATCGCAAAAAACTTTAATTCAATTTTGTTTTAGACAAATTATAAATTCCACCAACCATCACTTTTGAACTTAGATGATGAAAATCGTAAATATTAATTATTTATTAGATCATTTATTTATTTTAATCATTGTTTTTTTGTTTAACATACATGCATAAAGATAAGAAGACATTTATGCAAACTAAATGATGCTTTACTAATATTAAAATGAAATTACGATATTAGTCAAGAACAAACATCGAGTCTTGGGATGGAGAATGTTATGTCAATGCAAAACAAGAAAATGCAAGATAATCAAATCTTTCTAAATCAAACATGGTCTACAAATGTTATTGATGTGACTAATCAAAAAGTTCAATGAAATAGTAACTTCTATAAATGATGATTTTTTGTCTTATAAATATGTTTCATACTTGTACAATTTTTAGAATACACATTTCAATCAAATAAGTTATTATTACAATTTTTTTTCTTTTATCTTTCTGCTTTTCTTTACTTGTATGCATTTCAATTGAGTAGCTCACTAATCACTTAACGCCGTACTTAAACTCTTTGAAATAGTCAAAGAATAAAGTTCATTTTTTGGTGTGTAATTTCTTGAAGAGAAAGGAATCGCAATTAACAGTTATCGGTCGATAATTCAACTTTTAAGTTTGATAGTGCTCGTAGTATTTCAACATAGGATATGTTTTTGAGGGAAACATAGGATTATTTTTTTTTTTGAGAGAAACATAGGATTTCTTTAACATGTACAATATCACATATGTTAAAGCAACTAAAACTATCAACTTTTTATTGAAAACAATTATTTATTAAAAAATGATATATTTAATATAAAATGTATAAGTTTCAACTTTCAATATAAATTTACTATCTTAAACTTTTTGCACATGATAGAAAAATCTTTAAACATAAGTGATTAACTAAGCGATATATTCGTTCTAAAAAATCTCAGCAAAATTCGAAAGAATAAGAATATTAAAAAATGATGAAAAATAAAATATTTGGTGTAAAAAAAGTGATGGTGTTTAGAAAATGAAACGTGAAGTGCTCACATCATACAAGGTTTATTAACATCTGCTTCCGTAAAAATAATAACACCAATAGCAGTTGAAATTCAAGGCACATTGTCAGCACTGCTTATCAAATTACAAATGTCTGAACATTCCACCAAACTGCAAAGAAAAGTACATAGGAAGGTAAAGCATCAATTGACAGGACAAACTTGGTATTTTAAGTACTTTTTTTGGTGAATGTAACTTGTTAATTTAGGGACTTGGATTTCTTATAAGTAAAGTAAATAATCATGTAACCATAGTAGCAATCCACATCCTTAGATGAAAATCATATTCTAACCTTGAAATCAGCAAGTTAAAACATGAGTCCTATGCTATTAACCCAAATTACCTAACCCACTTGGATTGATTAATTGTGACAACTATGGTACAAATAAAATCCAAGAAATCAAAATAAGCAACTTTGCTACTTTTGTAAACTCAATTGTTTTTTTTCCAACTAAAAAAACAATTGTTTTAAATCAAAACTTATTTGAGATCACTTCTAATTCTTGAAAGAAACTAAGAATTCATTTGAGAGAGATATACACACAAAAACTTAATTATTTAAATATTAAATGATAAGAAAAAGTTTGCTACACTAATTTATCATATGTGACTGTGTATCTCTTTTTCTTCTAACTTAGGCCAAAAGACCTTTCACTTAGTAGATAAGGTCTCATATGTAGAAGAATGAAGTAGGATGGCTTCTTCTCCCACCATCCATGATTCTCAAAACTGCACCCTTTTTCTAATTCATTTCTCTGGACGTGAAAAAAAATTATTTTTTTGTTTGTTTATGTTCAGATTGACGAATTTCAAAAAAATGGCCCTCATGGTGTAATGAGTTTTAATTTTGTTTGCTGGTATACCATTTGGGAGTGCCTTCAAGATAGAGACACTATTTGATATGAATTGCTCTCCTTTAAATATAGTGATTTACATAAATAATTGTGGTGATTTTGTTGAGCTGGGAAGTAGGAGTTCTTTGTGGTGGAGAGACTAGGTGAAAACTGGTGTGGGACGTGGCACTATTTATTAGTGTGGTTTCATGATGTGGTTAGAAGAAAATTGGGAGATGGATAAAGTATTTCATTTTGGCATGATCGGTGGGTTGGTAGGTTTCCTTTGAAGGATGTCTTTCTTAGATTGTTTTCAGTTAGTGTTGTTAAAGAGGCCAGCATGGCGGATGTGGGTGTTGATGGTCATTTGGTATGGAGTTGGCGGTGGAGGAGGTCGTTGTTTGCATGAGAAGAAGTTGTCAATAATGAATTGAAAGTTAATGTTGCCGGTGTTGGGCCGAATTAAGAAGGTAGTGATGGGTGGATTTGGTTGTTGAACAATGTTGAAGGATTCTCAGCCAGTTCTTGTCATAAACACTTGGTTTCACTTATAAATGTTCAATCTAGTGATCGATTTTGACAAGGACTTTGGAGAGGTTATGGAAGATTGATGTTCGGCATAATACCAAGGTTATGGTTTTTGGAGATTACATCAAGGGAGACTAGCAACTAAACAGGCTTTGGCTAGCAGAGGGGGTAATGTCTACCTTTCATGATATGTCTCGTGTTTTTTGCCCAAGTGATATTGAGTCTAGTAACCATCTCTTCTTCTCTTGTCATTTCTCTTATAATGTATGGTCTGCCATAAATAATAGGACGGATATTCAAGGTGTAAACTATAATGAAGGTGTTCAACATCTCTTTATGCATGCAAACTTGGTCTTACACAGGCGTTTGAAGAGAACTCGTTTTCTTATTTGGGTGGCAGTGGTTTGGTGTCTTTGGTTGGCTTGGAACAAAGTTAATTTTCAAGAAGGGGTTGCGGATTGCAATTCGATAATCTCTCAAATCTAATTGTGTATTCGGTTTAATTCTCCTATAGGATGTCTATCTAGTTGCTAGTTTGAACTTCAAAATAAATTGATGTATGCACTTTGAGTCAATAGTTTGTAAACAAATTGATGCACTATATCAATCCTTTATCAAAAGCAAATTAAAAATATATACTATAGCAAAAAGTTAAGCAAATATTTACCAGTAATGACGAGATCGAAAACCTTGCTTGAAAACAACGAGTGGTCCTATGATGTTAAGAGGGCCTTCACCAGGAGAGCCATCACCACCTCTTATGCAAGTAGTGACACACTTACCTGTGCATGATTCTGCTTTCCTTGACTTTGGTTTCTGTATTTTAGGTTTCTTGCAATCTTGAGCTGTTTTGCATTCTCCTGATAGAGTTTGAGGTATGTTTGATAGAGTCTCTTCTTGTTCATCATATGTTGCTGCATCAACTGTTGCAATTGATGCTATTACAACAGCAGTTGTGAGGAAGGTAGCAAGTGTAAGACTGTATTTGTGGTATACTCTTTTGACATTACTCTCATTCTGCAGGGATTTGCAAGTGATGATGATGCTTCTTCTACTTAAATTGTTGTTCTTGTTGTGCCAATTCCTCTCACTTTGAAAACCTCCAACATGTAGGAAAGACATGGAGGATCCATAGTGTGGCAATAAACTTGAGCCACAAATTAACATTATCTTTCTCTATTGTCCCTTCATTCATACATTTAAAGTTTATATGCTCAATAGGGACCACAACCACCACTTCAACAATATGTGAATGTGTGTGTGATACAATGAAATAAATATTTAAATTATAAGCGATAAAAGAGAAAATTCCTTGCCTCTTAAATTATATTGCTATTTCTAAAATGTTTGTGAAAACTAAGAAAAAATGTATATTCAATGATGTATTTACTTTTAAAATGCGTTTGGATGGATGGTTTAGGAAGAAAGATGGAAGGTTAAATTATGGACACAATAAAAATAAAAATAAAACCTAAATCAATCAACTATGATTTAGTTATTATATAATCATTTATCATGATTCTCTTTTAATTTTTTTAAATATCAAAAATATATATTCAAATATAGACTTGATCCCTCATAACTCTCCCCTTCAAAACCCTCTTCCCAAAAAGACCCCTAAAATTTGCTTTGATTTGTGACAACATGTGTTATGAATCGAATTCACAATTGAATCGGGAGATGAATGATTGGATTAATTATGTTCATAGAGAGATTTTTTTTTTCTAAATAAAATGGCATTGGAAAAATCATATATTTTCACAATATGAAAGCAGTTGTATTGAGTAGAAGTAGAAGCTAAAACCCAATTTATTTAGAAAATATGTATGTTAATTTTAACATGTTAATAAGAAAATATGAAACTATTGAAATGAATTATCGTGATGGGTAGAATATGAAATACCATCTAGAAATTATGCATATTTGGAAATAATAAAAACAAAACTTATGGAATTTTCATTGTCAATAAAACATACACATATGTACCCCAAAAAAAAAAAATACACATACACAATTGTTATTATCTCTTCGTTAGCAAATAAAATCAACATAAATTTTTAAAAAATAAAACAGTTTAAAAAAAAATGAAAACAGTTTAAATCAACATACATCTAGAGGTTATGTATTTTGCAAATAGTTATAAAAAAAATACTTTCACCATATATCAAAACAGTTTAACCATATTCTTGATTATAAAAGAAATACATAAATTCAGACCTTAATTATGTTGTTTACCTACAGAAATTCATAAATCATCCATACTTGGATTCAAAACATATGGACAACACCTTAATAGTCTTTATGGTAAAAAGGATATTCCCTTTACACTAGTAAAAGCATATGAAATTATTCATTTTCACATCAATTTAAGGCTTATGCTACCCTAACTTTGGAAACATAAAGCCAAAAGAGAAACATGCTTTCAAATAAGCATTTGGATTCGTACAAAACAAATATATGGGTTCTAGTTTTCCATAACAGTACTTGACCAGAGTCTAACCGCCGCCTTTTGCCCACTTCTATTTATATCAGTTTAGACACAGCAAACCAAACAAAATGTCGGTGCTTACATACTGGTTGTTTGGTCATCATGATACAAATACAAGCCAAGACCAAACCGCGCACATGCTTTACAGAAAGCATTTTCCTCCGCTGCTGAAACTGGATCACTAATGGAGCCATCAGTAGTTGATATTGTGCCAGTTGACTCACGATAGGCCTGTCATCAACAAAGAAAGTTACAGTCATTTTGGACATTTAGAATTAGATAGTTGTTTTATAGTTGATTTTGTAATTTCAACTGGTATAGTACCAGTGCATTTGCATTTGTTCTCAGATATGCTTTAAAAGAGCTCAAATATAGAATAAATATTCACTTAGAATCAATCATGGGTGATAAGTTCTATGACTTTTGGCTTGAATAGTGTAGAAGGTAATGCGCTATTAAACTTAAATCAATCTTACTCTGAGTAGATTTTAAGGTACAATTATAGACATTACAAACTTGTGATACGATTAGTGGCATATATAAAAGGTGATACAATATGAGAAGCATGACAGCCTACCTAAATCATATTGGACATTTGCCAAATTATATTCAATTCATTGTAATAAGAATATAAGCTATAAATCATAATAATGGTTCATTGAGAAAATTGCATATCCTGCGATAAGTTCAGCCATGCAAGTTTAAGATCATAATAATGTTCAAAGGCTAATTTGCACAAAACGTGGTCTAGAGAAAAAAAAAGGACAGAAGGAGAATAGAGGTGGCAAATATGAATGAATGCATTAGAAGTAAAATAGGACGCTGCCCTTTAATTCATTTTATAATTTCAAGGAGTGGAGTACCAGTGATTTCGCGGCCACATTCATTTTCATTTTTTTTTTTGGTGCTATTGGCCTAGTGGGATGGGGTGTCGTGGGTTCGAACCGACACTCATGTCCTAGTAGTGGTAACCCCTACACTACAACAACATGAGGGACTCAAACATAGTTGATAATTTATGAGGGTTTTGTCTTTGAATAGTGTTAGAAGGCAGTGCACTATCAGACTTAATAATCTGACACTGATTTTAGATTTAGGGTACTGCAAGTATAGACAGCACATAACAAACTTGATAAGGTGTGTGGCATTATATAAATGGCATAAAAGTTGATACAATATCACTCAAAAGCATAACATGCACGCCTAGATCATTATGAATGTAATAAGAACAGAAGCTTTAAATCAGAATGAGGGGTTGTTTAGAAGATAACATATCTACCAATAAGTTGAGCCAATGCAAGTTTATTTAACATGATAACAATATTCAAAGTTCATTTTGTAATTTCAACAAGTAATAGAGTTGATATACAGAATTAAAAATCCAGTTAGAATCAAACATAGGTGAAAAGTTCTGTGGTTTTTGGGCTTGAATAGTTTAGAAGGTAATGCACTATTAGACAAATCAATCTGACTTTGGATTTGTATGACAGCCCGCCTAGATTATTTTTGGGCCTTTGGCAAATTATATTCTATTCATGTAGCAAGAACAAAAGATTGACATCATAATAATGGTTCGTTATGAAGATTACATACCCTCCAATTCCAATAAGTTCAACCAGTGCAATGCAAGTTTAAGATCATAACAATGTTTGGAGTCCAATTTGCACATAATGTATTTTAGAAGGGGAAAAAAACAGAAAAATAGAGGTGGCAAACATGAATGAATGCATTAGAAGTTAAAAAAAGATGCTTTCGCATAGTTCATTTTATAATATGAACTGGTAGATTATTAGCGACTTCACATGGGCCACATTCTTTTACACATGTTTTGAAAGAGTTGAAATATAGATTACAATATTGACTTAGAATCCAACATCTTAAATAGTGTATAATCTGAGGTTTTGTGACTGAATAGTGTAGAAGGTAATGCGCTAGCAGACTTAAATCTGATTCCAAATTTAAATGTAGGGTCCAATAATAGACAAAACAAACTTTTGACAAGATTACTAGCATATATAATGGCATAAAAGCTGATACAATATCACTTAGAAGCATAATATACCCGCCTAGATCATATTAAATCTAGCAAGAACAGAAGCTTCAAATCAGAACGATGGGTTGTTCAGAAGATTACATATACTCCAGCGACAAGTTGAGCCAATGCAAGTATATTTAACATAATAACGATATTCAAAGTCCAATATGCAGGGAATGTGGTTCAGAAGAAAAAAGAAGAGAACAACAACAATAGAGGTAGCAAATATGAATGAATGGAATAGTAGAAAGTTATGGGTGCACTATCAAACTTAATCAATCTGACTCTGAATTTAGATTTCGGGCACAAGTACAGACATAATAAACTTTAGATCAGATTATCTAGCATATATAATTGTTGGAAATTCCGCCTTCATTGCGGCCCGTCCCTAGCCGCCTAACTGTGGCATTTGGGTTGCCTTCGTTGCAGCCTCCAACACCTTCATTGTGCTGGATGTGAAGGGGTGGATTTAGTTGGCCGATATAGTGTTTATAAAGTTTGGGAAGCCCTCAACTTACAAACCAGTTGGGTAAGGTTGAGTTACGCACAACCAAAATTCTAAGACTAATGGCATAAAAGCTGATACAATATCACTCAGATTTAATTCAGCATGATGGGTTGTTCAAAGCATTACATATCCTCCACCAATGAGTTGAGCCAATGCGAGTTTATTTAACATGATAACAATATTCGAAGTTCAATATTCACATAATGTGTTTCAGAAGCAAAAAGGACAGAACAACAAGAACAGAAGTAGCAAATATGTATGAATGAATGCAATAGCAGAGGTAGGTACCTCTCCATCAGATCCGCGTACTGTAAGACGGTATACAACAGTTACAGTTCCATTATCAGAGAAAATAACATCACGTATCTCTCCACACCATCCTGTAAAAAAAAACACATTTCAAATTCGAAACTATTGTTTTAATCTGGTCCTAACCTATCCACCTAAATTCAAAAACACATTACTATGAATTTGCAATATGCAAACACGCACCTGGGGCATAGAAGCTTAACATCCTATTAGCATGATACCTATCAAAGAACAAACAGATTAATTGAAAGTAAAATAGGATCATAACAATAATAATCATCTATGAAGCACCGACACAGACAATACAAGACACATATACGTGCACCAGACACAACACAGGTAAAGATGGACACAAACATAAACACGTACACCAGACACGACACAGGTAAAGATGGACACAAACATAAACACGTACACCAGACACGACACAGGTAAAGATGGACACAAACATAAACACGTACACCAGACACGACACAACTCAGACACTAATTTCTTTGCATAAGCTGTTTTAAATAAGTCAATCGAAACAAGGGCATAATTGAATGAATGTATTGTATTGTTGTCGGATACAAAACAAGTCTTGGATCAGAAACTGACCAGGGGATGAAGGTGGAAGAAGATGCGGAGGAGGAAGGATCAATGGGAGGTTTAACAAGAGTATCAGGGATTCTTTTATTAAGGTCTCTAAGAATTTCAGCTAAAGGACGAGTAATGGTGGAAGATGAATTTGAGAATGAAAATGAATCATCCAAAGGTACAACATAATTTGAATTTGAAACTACTCCTCCTTTCTTTCCATCACTGCTATTGCTGCGTTCAATAGAACACTTGATGACACCAATACTTGTCGTCTTTCTTGCAAACCATATTGATGATGGTTCAATTGAGATTTCTTTGGTTGTGGTTTTGTAGAAAGAAGTGAATGGAATTGTTTTGCAAACTGAAAATGCCATCATCAACAACTAATTCAACTAAGCACCCAAATCTTGAAATTTGTTGAGGAGTTTTGTAGAGGAAGGAGACAGTCAGGGGTTGGTGAGAGAAGATGAACACGACAGGGGTGAGGGTGAGGGTGAGAAGGGGTTGGTGGGTAAGGTAAAGGGAAGGGAAAAGGATAGTAACAATTAACAAAACAATCTTCATTAGGGGGTGCGATTAATACTAATACACAATAGTAATCACAACAATCTCAATATAATCAGATTTCTATGCTTTCTAACTTGATTTATGCTCATCCCCCAGCACAAACACTCGCGTCCTGCAGTCATGCCCAAAATGTCTATGCGCTAATTAACTAGTTTCCCAGCCCAATTGACCACTATTTCCCCCAAGAGCTATTCTTATATATCTAAAGGGGTAAAAGGAGCCTAAGAAAAAAAGAAGAAGGGAAAGAAGGGGAGAGTGGGAGGAGATAATGTGAGAAAATGAGGAAGTTTGTAAGGGTATTTATAGGTAGGAATGATAACCTAGTTTGTATCTACTATAAATGTGGTCAAAAAAACGTGTAAATTGAATGTTGAAAACCCAACCAAAGTGGAAAAAAAACGTTTGTTCTTCAGTTCTGACCACCGGCCAACTTGCGTGAGTTAACTCGCGCAAAGGCTCAGTGGTGCGTGACTTAAGTCACGCAGAGATTATAAGGTGCGTGAGTTAAGTCACGCAGCGTGACTTAACTCACGCAGTGGTATATTTGAAAATAATGCTGGGCACGAGCAAAATGTGTTGGGGAAAGAGCAAAAATCTTCTAACTTTGGGTATGAGTTTGGTTTTCTCAAATCTTATAATAGGACATATGTACACACTCGAAACTCTTACTAAAGTTTGTCATGAATGTAGAAAATTACTTCGTTGTTTTTTTTTTTATATAAATAGAAACTCAAACTTTAAACTATTTCACTCAAGCAGTCGAAGTATTAGTCTATTGGACGACACTCACCCACTTCTCGTTCCACATCTCACACATTTGTCTCTCTCTTCTCGATCACCTTAGTCATCGATCGTCATCGTCTCTTTGCTAGATAATGCATACAACATTACATTAAGGGCTGGAAAAAACTTCTTACTTTATTAAAAAAAATTATTCACTATGGCGATGGAATGGGAGGGGATATGGATAAGGTAACGGGTATGAGATTAAATTTCTCACCCCCATTAAATATGGATAATGTAATAGGTAAATATATGAAAGTCAAAAATGAGGACAGAAAAAGTAAATATGTCCATCGCACGCCATTGTCATGTCAACATATATGTTCACTTCCACTTCCTTTTGGTTACCAAGAAGGGGCGTGATAATTAGCAATTTAATATCTTTCATATGCTAGTAGCAATTTGACTAAAGAAATTGAAGTCAAGATACAAAATTGTGTTTTGGTGTATAATAGACTAGTATATATATCAAAGTAGGTAACTTATTTATAAAAATCAAATTGATAGTAAATTGCAACGTATGTTACTTTTTTTTCTTTCTTTCTACATATGTTACTTTCTTCACCTATTTTTGAAAGAGTCAAAAAACGTTTTCTTTTCTTCTCTTAAAAAAATGAATGTTAAATGGTTGAAATATGAAAGAAGTAAACAAAATTGTCAAATAAAATCATAGTCTAGAGTTTAGACTAAATTTATTATTTCAATAAAATAATTGCTCAGTAGTTTTTACTTATAGAATCAGAAGAAAGAAAAAAAAACTAGCTTAAGGATACAATTCTTATAGCTATATTTTTGTTATCCCTCTTATTCTCATATGAAAAGAGTACTATTATCTGGAATTCAACTATGATGTAAGTATAGCTAAATTATTTCATCCAAGAATCAAATGTGGTGTTCTTTTGAATGATATGTCCTTTAATTTGGTAGAGTTCATTAACAATTTGAACTAATTTAGCAAAGTTAATTAACAACTTGAGTTCAATGGCTTAATAATTGTCATAGTTCTTTCCTTGTCTTAATTTTAACGCAAAATATCATTCAATTTAATTCTTGAATCAACATTTTTTTACCAGTTTCTTAAGAGTTCAAATTTCTTATAACTTAAATAAATCTATTGTTCATGAATTAAGATAAATTTAAAGAAAAAAAATGAAAGGGAAAATCCAAGGCTTCTTCCCCCTTGATATCCTAGTAGTTATGACATTAAACGTGTGTAGTAACATAAAGGAAAAAAAACTAATTAACAAAATATGAAAACAATTTAAGAACTTAATAGCTATGTTGCATAGCTTTGGATACGGTACTTATAGGATAGGAATATAAAACCACGTGAATATAACAATTTAAAAAAATAAGGTACCTTCCTTAAAAAAATAAAAAATAAATAAGGTACCTAGTATGAATAGTGAGTTTTGTTATATAATATAACACAAAAGAGGTAAATTATTCGAGTCATAACAAAAACATCACAATTCTTGCAAAATAATAAAAACATCACAATAAAAGTTTAAAAAATAAAAATTAGGATTGATCACAACAAACAACAAAGAAACTCAAAGCCACAAATAATATTATATTAGCATATATCATTATGTTATATAAAAAAATACCAGATAATAGTCACTTTAGTCCCTTAATATATAATGATCATCATTATGTTATATAAGAAAAAACGGGATAATGGCCACTTTAGTCCCTTAATATGTAATGATTAGTCATTTTAGTCCTTCATTGTATCAAAATTTTAAAATAGTTCCTGATTGTGATTTTGTTAGTCAAAATAGTCTTTGACACTAAAATAACCTCTCAAGGTTCACAATAACTCTTTTCATATAGGGACTAAAATGATAATAAACATGTACTTATAAAGACTAATATTGGAGGACTAATATGACAATATCAATGAAATATTTTAACAGGACTATTTTGACTAACAAAATGCACAAGCAGGGTCTACTTTGAAGTTTTGATATATTGAAGGACTATTTTGGCTACTCATTACAATTTCAGGAACCAAAGTGACTATTACCCCCAAGAAAAAAACCACAAATTTCACTAACAATAAACAAAAATAAAACACCATCAATACCGTACGCGTACCGGGTATGTATCCATGGTACTTCATCGCTTTACAAGTACCCAATTAATAGCAATTGTTTTTTGAAGAAGCAATTAATAGCAATTGTTATGAAGAAAGAACATCAAAACAAATCTTTGATGACTAATACTATCAAAATAAATAATAGTTAAGGCATAATCAAAACTCCTTAAAGTGAAAAGTAGTAACAAATAGGAAATATAAAGACATGTTTCTTCGATAGATCGTTAAATATAGTGTCTATTATGATCCTTATCGGCCTCAAGAACAGTGAAATTAAAGAATTTGCCATATTGATCCCAATAAAGACCAATCTTATTCCCTTCTTGTAAGTCTCTTCTGATTACAAACTCTTTGACCCAACCACCATTGAAAAAATACATTCCAGACCTTCTCTTGAATTTGATAGAGTGCATGGACTTGGTGTCAATATCCCATATTTTAACTTGAATTCCTCTATGAGCTTTAGCACCCAACACAGGTAACAAAAATTCTTCAGCCAATTTTTTACCTAACAAAAGTCGACTGCAATAACCAACATCAGTTTGTTTCAACACTTTCTTGATGTTCCAAGAGTCATCATTGCTTGTACAGTGGCACACTCCTAGGGTTAGATGGTCGCAAACTCTATTGTTCCTATAAGCCATCGTGAGTTTTTTCTTTTTTATTGTGTTCTGCAAATTGTAAAGTTGTTAAACCCCAACTTAGTCTTTTATAATAGGTAGTTGAATATTCTATAAGTCTATTAAATCTAATATAATTTGTTCTCTCAATTTTTTTTTATAGTAATTTTGTCTCAAATGTTACCATATCTGATCAGATTTTATGTAATACTGTTTTACAAATTCTCAGGTTTTAAGTTAATAGGATATATTTTGTCAAAAAAAAAAAAAGTTAATAGGATATATTTTGCAAAAGAAGTTAACAGCTGTATTTCGTCAAAAAATAAATAACAGTGTATATTGTAAAAAAAAATTGTATGTAAAGGAAAAAAAACATATGTTTATCTTGTTTATGTTTCTCAAAACGAAAAGGTTTTGTTTAGATATATTTTATTTTAAAGAAGGCTTTGTTTATATTTTCTCAAAAGTTTAAATCTATATATTCTTTTACAATATCCTTAAACTATATAAAATATCTAAACTATATAAAAAAACACATACACACATGAATGGAAGACAAGTTTGGATTTGGTAAAGTATATGTGTCATGCAATTTTCGATCTCAAAATAAAAATAAAAAAATTTAAAACTGATTTTGTTATATTGTAATGTAAACTGTCTGATCTCATATTAACGGATGATATCGTCTAGTGCGTGCTTTTACCACTCCAGGGATACATACATATCACTTCATCCTTGTTTGTTTAGAGAGGGACTATTTGCCATGAAAATTGTAGCCCTTATTATATAGAAGTTGTGAAGCATCTTGTTGTTCTTTGTTGATAATACTTAAGAATTGTATTTGTTATTTGAAACCATTGATTGACGAAATGTATGGTGAAATGAATAGAAGAAAAGCTTGTCGAAAATCGAAATGAAGGAGAAAATGAGTGCAGTGAAAGAAGCATGGTAAGCAAGCATGAAATATCAATTGAAGGTGAAGAAAGTAACATATGTATAGCATTGTCTCTTGTTAGTAATTTTGGATCATGTAAGAAACACAACATGAGTTGAGCATTATCTCTTGAAATATGAAGGAAATAAACAAAAGGTTCAAATAAAATCATAGTATAGAGTTGAGACTGATTTTATTATTTCAGTAAAATACATACATAGTAGTTTACTAGTTTTCACCTATAGAATCAGGAAAAGAACTAGCCTAAGGACACATTTCTTATTTGAGAGGAGTCTAAGGACAAAGTTCTTATCGTTAATTTTTTTAATTATGCTAAATAATTGTCATAGCTCTTTCCGTGACTCACTTTTGAATTGTAACACAACATCATTCAGTTTAATTCTTATTTTTACCACTTGCTCTAAGGGTTAAGTTTTTTACTACTTACATCAATCGATTGTTGATGAACTATGATAAATTTAAAGGAAGGTAAGTAATAAAACAATGGTAAAATTTGCCTTAAAAAAAACATTGGTAAAATTTAAGGCATGTTCCTCCGTTAATATCCAACCACACATCGCATAAACATATGTACTCCCTCCGTTCCTATATAAGTCTCCTATTTGACTTTATTTTTGTTCCTAAATGTAAAACCCCTTTTAAATTATTAGATGCATTTATTATTTTTTTCCTAAATATACCTCTAATTAATACTACCAACTTGTCTTGAAATATGAAAAATCAAATTTAGTACACATACAAACAAAGGACAATTTGGTAATATTAATACACAAAACAATTACACTGACAACATTTCTTAAGAAATATGTAAAAGGGACGGAGGGAGTAGTACATAAAGGATAAATTGTTGAAAAGAATTGAGTGTAACAATTCTCTATCATACTGTTTTGAAAATGAAATGATATAAAATGTTTAGTAAGAATAAGGGGTGTGAGTAAATAATAAGGTGGTGTATATGTAAGTAAAATATTTACCCTATAGGAGCTTAGAGTACATGGCTGCCCTGCCTTGCCTTGCCTTGCCTTGCCTGCCGCCGTGTGGTTTGAGTAACTAACTAACCAGTCAGTGAGTCAGTCCAATGATGATGTCCAGATATGTCCGTAGTTTTAGGAATGTTTTTTCCTCTGGTTATCAATCTCTTTCTCTCGTTCCTCAGACCCAACAAACGACGTCGTCGTCGAGCACAACAGCAGCAGCATCAGTAAGAGGAAGAGGAATAACAGTAAGGAAGAAGGTTCAACCACGCACTAATAATACAGCTGCTGTTGAGCTTGCTTTCAATTCTGTTGTCAAGATTTTCACTGTTTCATGCAGTCCTAATTATTTGCTTCCTTGGCAGAACAAGTCTCAGCGTGAATCTATGGGCTCTGGTATCTTCTTCTTCTTCTTGTATTATTTTTATGCATTAAATTGATATCAAATAAGAATTAGTGTATACCTTGGAAATCGATTTCAAACAAATAACTTTATGATGGTAATACTGCAGGGTTTGTAATTCATGGGAGAAAGATTCTTACAAATGCTCATGTAGTAGCTGATCATTCATTTGTACTTGTAAGGAAGCATGGTTCTCCAAACAAGTATAGAGCACAGGTCAAAGCTGTTGGACATGAATGTGACTTAGCTCTATTGATTGTAGACTCTGATCAATTTTGGGTTGGAATGGTTCCCTTGGATTTTGGAGACATCCCCTTTCTACAACAAGCTGTTGCTGTTGTTGGTTATCCTCAAGGCGGCGACACCATTTCAGTCACTAAAGGGGTTGTTTCCAGGGTTGAACCTACACAATATGTACATGGTGCATCACAGCTCATGGCAATACAGATTGATGCAGCCATTAACCCAGGGAATAGTGGTGGTCCTGCAATTATGGCCAAGAAAGTTGCTGGAGTTGCATTCCAAAATCTTTCTGGTGCCGAGAATATAGGGTAAGTCCTTTTGCTTTCTTTGTCTTTATTTTTCTTTAGTTCCAAAACTTAAGATTCATAACTCCTTAATCTGCCATTAGTTTCTACTTTCATTTATAGTAGTTAATCATTATCACTTTTCACTTTACTATTCGATTCTGCAACCTTCGGTTATAGTACTTAACAAAGCACTGTGTTTAAAGACCAAATTGTTTATATCAAGAACAAAAAACACAAATTTTCTAGGAAATTTATCTCATCAATCATCCTAAGGGACTGACGAATAAAAATGAGTCCAATCAGGAAACAGATCAAGAAGATTTGAACTAAGAAGTTGGCAAAGAACAAAAACAGAATAATGGAATTGAAAAATGAAGGACATAAACAGAGAAGTGAGAAGTAAACAAATTTAGAGAGAAAAGAAAAACAAACAACAAAACCTGGTACCTTCAAACAGAAGAAAATAGAGGTATTGTTAAAGAAATGTGAATAAAAAAATAACTAAGAAAAGGTAGCTGCCAAGTATGATATGAAACAGAAAGAAAAACTTATATGATACAAGAGATACCAATTACTGGAGGATATCTTCATGCAGATTTATGAAGATCTTCACTTAGTTTGAACCTTGATGGAGCTGAAATGATGATACCTGTAGGACAGCCCAATCAGGTGTGACAGATAAGAAAGGTGAGAAAAGAGTATTACGACCAAGTCTGAATGACCAATTACCCCTAAAAATTACAATCCCGACAGTTTATAAAGGGGAAACAGGGAAGGATCGCCACAATAGCCTTACTTTGTGAGATATTATAATGGCTGTAGGAAATGCTTAAACTATCATGAAGTATTTGATATTCTGTTGGTCTGATCAAACATATTTTCTGCATAATAGATTACTTCCTTTCATATTTGCTATTGCAGTTACATAATACCCGTACCTGTAATAAAGCATTTTATATCTGATGTAGAAGAAAATGGAAAATACATTGGATTTTGCTCCCTGGGTTTGTCGTGCCAAACTACTGAAAATGTGCACCTCAGAAATCATTTTGGTATGCAGCCTGGCATGACTGGGGTGCTTGTAAACAAAATAAATCCACTTTCAGATGCATACAGAGTTTTGAAAAAAAACGATATTATACTTTCATTTGATGGGGTGCCTATAGCAAATGATGGTACAGGTATGTTCTTTCAATTCTTTTTCCTGAATTTTCTTACTTTATAAACAGCCTTTGAGAAGTCTCAACCTCCTCATTTGTTGCTATGTTGTGTAATATGGGGAGGGTTTAACATGGCAACGTACATGAAATTTCATTTATATGAGTTCATGTCTTTGCTATACTCATGCATTTATGCACTGTAAGCATCAACCCAATAAAACATAGGTTTAAGTCTAATTTGAAATTGTGAAAGAGTTGAAATCTTCTGATTCTGAATCTTATAAAAGCTTAAGATATTAAATGGAGAGAGCAATGACTGGTCGTCAGTTTCATGAGAGGCTCATACATTAAGAACTGAATAGATCGATGAGTCACATCATGAAAACAACTCCCCTAGAACCTTAGTTGTTAGGAGTGGGCTACAGGAATTGTTTTATACTTATTTTGTATCCTTAACATGCCTTCTAAGTTCTAACAAGTGTTACAAAACAGTTATAGCAAATTGTTGTGATGGAAATCCAACAACATGCCATCACATAGTCATAGATTCGAGGATTTTGTGCTTGAAAATGTTACTAAAACGCATTTGGATTAAATGGTAGACATAGATCATAGAAGTTCGTCAGGATGATTCTCTACTAGTTTTGGCTGCATAAACGACCAAATAAAATTGTTGAGTATTGACTTTTCACGCAAGTCATTTTCGACACAGAAACGGACACCGGACACTGACACGTTGACACTTATGATAATTTGAGAAGATGACACAATTCAATGTAATCACATATGTCGGTGTGGGACACTGACACGTGTGGGACACGCAATCGATAATAAGTGTCGAGAACTACAATTAAGTTGAGCACTACGATTGGTTGAGCACTTCTTTTGTGATTTCTTTAGAAACAGAAAAACTAGTTGAGCACTACAATTAAATGGAAAAGTCTTTCTTCCTTGCCTACAAGTCTTTTATGATTTTCCTGAGTTCGTAGGAATAATATATCACATATGCAATGCAGTTCCCTTCCGAAACAGAGAACGCATAACATTTGATCACTTGGTGTCTATGAAGAAGCTTAATGAAAAAGCAGTAGTCAGAGTTATGCGGGACGGCCAAGAGCTTGAACTCAGTATAATTCTCCAACCTGTAAGTTTTATATATACTGGACTACTCTGTACTATGCTACACCAACCAATTTATACAGTTTAATCGAGAACTTATTCTCCAGTTTCTAACACAAATGATCTTGTTGCATGATTATTCACATTGTATTGACCTAGCTCTAGATATGTTTGTTATGTGCAGTTCTTGTTCATTGCATACTTTCTGATCAGTTTTGCTTATTGTATTTTGCAGTCCGATGTATTTTACTGTTTTGTTATACTTGTAACTGTTACACTTGTTTGTGATAAAGTTGGTTTTTTGGATGATTGTTCTATTGGTGTTACTGTCTATATTTCAGATCCAACCCTTAGTTCCAGTGCATCAGTTTGATAAACTTCCAAGTTATTACATTTTTGCCGGTCTAGTTTTTGTTCCTCTCACTCAGCCATACCTTCATGAATATGGGGAAGACTGGTATAATGCTTCACCCCGTCGTTTGTGTGAACGAGCATTAAGGGAATTGCCCAAGAAAGAAAATCAACAACTTGTTATCCTATCACAGGTTAGCATAATTTTAGCTCTAATACAAATTTTCACAGGTTAGCGTGGTTGGATTATCCATACACACATATTTATTTACTGTTTACCACATTAAGTTTAGCTTAAAACTCCATAAACAATTCAAATAGAAATGTTTTGGACATAGTGAAAATAAGGCACAAGTGTTGACAGTAATTTACCTAGTTAATGCAGATATTTTGGTTTTGGCATTGTTTCTAAAGATAATTTCTTATTGATTTTAGGTCCTGATGGATGATATCAACGCTGGATATGAGCGTCTTGCAGACTTACAGGTGCCAACTTGTTAATGCTTTAGCTATTATATATTAGGCACATGGCTGAGAGGGATATTTTGACAAAGATAGAACACCCTTTTGTTGTCAACTTAGTAACTATGTTAGATTTTAGGTCTAACTCAAACTCCACAAAATCGACTTGTAACGTCATGATTGTCTAAGCTTTACAAGCTCTATTTAGGTCATATTTCTAATCAATGTGAGGCTTGGATAGGAAATGAGTAAATCTCTTGTCCATGAGATGTCAACTTAATAATAAGAACTTGACCTTGTTATACCCACAGGGGACAGAGTTCAAATCTCCTCAAAAAGTGTTACAATTGTCATTGATGTCACTTCATTAAACAATGATTTGTCCTTCCCTAATAGAAAAAATGAGTAAATCTCTGATAGTATCGTAGGTTCTGATTTATAATCACCAGTATAGATGCAATGGCCAACTATTCTGCCATCCTTAGTGAAATTTACTACAGAAATATTAGTAAACATATGGGACATCCTTTAAAGATGTCTTTGTAAGCAACAACAGTCCTTGGCAGATTTTTAATTTTATTCAACATAGGTGTTGAAAACAAATGGTCTATCCCTTAGATGTTCATAAGTACTCCTATGAAGAAATTCTCAGCACGTTGTGATAATTGTTAGTACAAGTTAATTTTTTTCACTTCAAATCAATGTTTTGTTTGCCAATTTGCTTTAATATGCTAACTGTGATCCCCAGGTTTTGAAGGTTAATGGAACAGAAATTGACAATCTGGAGCACTTATGCCAACTTGTTGAAAATTGTACCACAGACAGCTTGCATTTTGATTTGGACGACAACAGGGTCATTGTCTTGAACTATGAAACGGCAAAAATTGCCACTTCTCGAATTTTGACGCGTCATAGAATACCTTCATCGATGTCAGCCGATCTCATTGATGCACAGAATAACCTGGCAATTAACTAGCTCAGCTTGAGATTTGTAATGACTCGTAACGGCTTATATCTGCATTTTTGTTTGTGACAGAGTTTGATTTTCATGTCAAAGTTGTAAAAAATTTGTTATTGGGTTTCATTCAACATTTTTTTTTTTTTGCCTTCATTAATAAACTGACTCTGCAAGGCTGCTCACGCATGACAGACCTCACAATGTAATTTGTAAAACAGATGGTGATTATGAATCAGAAAGTGGTGACTGTTGCAAATATATTGTTTTTGTAGGTCTGGAAGTGAGAAAAATAATGTTGATAACTTGATTGTCCTCAAATATATTGAGATCTATAGGAACTTACATTTTGTTATGGAGCGCGGCCGGCCTAAGGTATCTTGATTGTTGCAGTGATTGCAGAATCATTATATTTAGGTGCAAGATTCAACTGCAACGACTTACATCTAGATCTAACGACTCTGCAATCGTTTAATTGGTACTTGAATGACACTTATTGTTATTATATTGCATCCAAACATTCCTAACAATTATAACAAGGGTAACCAACATGATTATTAAGAATAAAAATGATAAATTACATCATCATCATCACAGCAGAGTTCATTCATTCATAAAATAAAAATAGTCTGTCTATTCTAGAAATTCGAATTCATCATCTTTGAGATGAGCAACAAACTTGAGAGGACCACGAGGACCTTGAATATCATCAGCAACAAATTCAACCTTATAAGGAAGATTAGCAGAGATTCGCTTATTATCTTTCCAGAAAGTCACGTTCTGTTTGATTCGGCCTTCTCTACCAGTGAGATCAACTTGAGGAACTTTGGGAACGTGATAGACTTTGAGAGGAACCTTAACCCTAACACGCGCTCCAATCTCAGCTTCTTCTCCAACATCGCACCTTATCCGACTCATTTTGCTGCTTCTACTCTCAATCTTCTTCTTCTTATTCATCAACAATGGTAACGGAGTCACCAATGTTGCTGCAATTGAAGAAGCGCTGCTGCTCATGTTCATTGATTCTGGATAAGCCTCTTCTCTCTCTTCACTTCTTTTTGTTTTTTGTTTTTTTATCACAAAATGAAACTGAAAATATGTTAAGTAGGGATTGCTTGCTCGATTGTGCCGCTCTACGTGACTCTGTCCCGTTAGTCACTTTGTGTTCGGTCATTCATTTCGCACATATTAAAAAAATGTATAAATGAATGATAAAGAAAAATGGTTTTAAGGGTTCTTGTTAAGAATTGGTGAATTCTCCACGATCATAAATATAAAGTGGAATATATTGAATTGAGAGTGATGAAAGTAGTATTAATTAGAGTAAAATTTGGAAAAAAGAAAAAGTAATTAATGTTGTATTGAAAAGTGAAATGAGTCAAAAAAAATTGAGACAATATTTTTTTCGCAAATGACTCACTTATTGCGGGACCCAGGAAGTTTAAAAAAGGTTAATTCCCTTAGGTGTTTAATGTGGTGTAAATTGAAGTGTTTGACTTTTTAATGAATAGTAATTTGTTAATCGGAAATCCTTAATTAGTCGGTCTTCTTAGAGCATCCATAATACTCACTCCGTCCTTTTTTTATATGAGTACTTTACAAAAATCACGGATATTAAGAAAAATTGATAGAGTAATAAAGTTGTCTCATATATGTGTGACTATTACCATATTACTCTTAATTAAATAAACGTTAATTTTTCATATATCAAGACAAATTGAAAGTATTAATAAGCTGTATATTTTTAAAAAGAGTAATCAATGCATATAGGAATTTATATATGATCTTATATCCAGGGACAAAACTTTTTTGTAAACTACTCCTATAAAAAGGGGATGAAATTGAGTAGTAATAAACTAATAAAGACTTTTTAAATGGACACTACGAATGGGTGATGAATTTTGGGTTTTGATGATGAAAGAGTGATGAATTATGGATTTAATGATGAAGATTAACAGTTATTTTTATAAATTAACGGAAATGATTTATTTGACTAACAGATTATAAATTAAAGGACCAAAACGTAATGTTAATAACTTATGGGACCAAAATATAACCAACAAATAACTTAAGAGACCAATCCATTAATTAAACCTATTATAAATAATCCACTGACCGTAAATAATATTGTTGAAGGAAAAAACAATATTAGTTGACTCTCTTCTTAAATAAGAGAGTGAAATGGTATCCCGACCCAAAATGAAAAAACAATAGTATTAGTTGACTCTCTTCTTAAAAAGGAAAATACAAATTCAACGTATAGAAAAAATAATTGCTTTATTTTGACCCAAAATGAGACAATATTTTTTTTTAAGGGGCGAGACAATAAATTTTGACAATTTATACGGTTCACACAATATAAGTATACAATTAATTACGATTAAGTGAAGGTTAATAGATGCAACATCATGTCTTCGTGAACTTATCCCAGTTGGTAGGAAAAATGTATAATATATATAAAGTCTGAGGTTCAAACCTCGACCAACATAAAAAAAATAGACGCAACTTCGTACGTATGTTGCAGGTCGATTCTGAGGATTCCTAGATGTGGGCATCTGATCCGGTTGTGGGGTATTCTGTCAGTGGTGCTTATCACATGCTCATCTCAGGGCCGCCCTCACTATTCATGTCCCTGCGACTCAGTTATGGAGGAAGGATGTTCCCTTGAAGGTCTCAGTGTTTGCTTGGCGTCTTTTTCGGAGTAGGTTGCCCTCTAAGACAAACCTGTTCCGTAGAGGCATTATTTCTAATGAGGCTCAGCTGTGTGTCGGGTTGTGGGCAACAGAAATTAGAGACACATTTATTTTTTACATGTCCTCTTTTTGGTCAGTTATGGGAGTTGGTTAGGAAATGGCTTTGTGTTTATTCAGCAAATCCATCTAATATTCTGGATCATTTTTATCAGTTCGGTACATATGCTAGTATTGGCAAATTTCAATACTCTCTAATGCATTTCATTTGGTTTGCTAGTTCGTTGGTGATATGAAAGGAAAGAAATGACAGGTTATTTCGCAATAAAGAAAAATTTCCAACTCAGCTCTTGGAGAATGTTAAACTTCTCTCCTTCCAGTGGTTTAAAGCTAAATTTACTATCTTTCATTATAGCTTTCGTACTTGGTGCCAAACATCATTCCTTTATGCGGGGATTGGTTAATTTGTTTTTTTTTTGCTGAACATTTGTTGTATTTTTCGGATGTTTTATGTGATACACCTTGTACCAGGAAGATAGTTTGTTGTTTGTTTTAATATATCATTTTAATTTTTCAAAGAAAAAAAAACATCGTATTTTTCCCTAAAAAAAAGATGCAACATCGTATTACAACTTATAAACAATTTTTTTTTTGGGTACAAACAACTTCTTAACTATCTATTGAACATAATTAACAGCGATTTTGAACTTCAGTAACCATGGTTGTCATGTCTATATTTAGACACAAATTTTAAATACATGGAAATCTTGTAATTTAGACAAAATTTAGATGGCTAATTGATATCATATATAATTGAACACCGTTCGTGACATTCAAAATTGATTAATGATGTTTAATAGATGGTTAATGATGCATAAAAAGAATGATTAATGGGACGTAACACCTTATTATACTTTTTCTTAAGGAAATACTTACTTATTGAAATGCATTAACATTTAAATTGCCAAAACTGAGTGTCAAAATATCAACTTTTTTTTAAGGGTCAAAATATTTTTTTTTTAGAGATCAAAATATCATTTTTGTAGAGCACAATTGAGCTAAATAAAGTTTTTTTAACTGTTCATACTTCATACAAATTTTAACGATTTTTTTAGGAGAACTTTTAACGAATTTATAATTTGACTAAAAAAGAGAAATGATGATTAGTATCATATGAAATTTGTTGAACCTCTACGGTAGAGTGTATTCCGCCAAGAAATGATGATTATTTTAATTTTATTTCTTGAAAAGAAGGCATGTACAATTAGATGGTTTCAACAAAAATGAAGCTTTGTATACCACAACAAAGTGGAAAATGTTACTTAATACGGAAAAACAATTCACGAAAAAATAAGAAGTGTTATTCTCGGTCAAATAAACATTTGACCATCGGTCTATTATGCAAAAGAACCAACTTATTGTACATTCATTGAATAGAAAAGCAACACAAAATGGTTTCGATTGGATTAGTAGTTTGGTTGGTTGGTGTAAATGGTTTTGAATTCTGCTCTTTATCCAAACAGTTTTGCTCATTCATAAAGTAAATGTCTAAAATGTCTCTATGCATGATAACTCACGCAGTCTGAGTTAACTCACGTTAGTGTTAAATTTATGTGAGTTAACTCACGTTGGTTGCTTCATCCTGCTGTCACAACACAAACAACCTCCACGCAAGAGCATACCCAATATCAAAAACACTCCAACCCAAAAAACAATATGGTAGTAACAGCCTACCAACCCATAAAGAATAAAGCCACAAATGCAGGCACCAAGCAATATCAGAAGGGGAGCACATGCCAGCAACACCAAACCACAAAAAAAATATACAATTGTTAAGTTGGATGAAAAAAAACCAACGTGAATTAAACTTACGTTGGGTTTCAGTATGTTTTTCGCGCGTGATTTAACATGCATAGATGTATTTCAGACATTTACTTTGAGAATGAACAAAACTGTTTGGGTAAAGAGCAGAATTCAATGGTTTTGAGATGATTTGGCCGTGGGTGGCTGGTTCTATAGAGATTTTGTAACATTTGTTGTGGTTGGACTTGAAATGATTTGTTTTTTGAGATTTACTTTTCCCACCCTATACCCTTCCCACGCGCCCTGCAAAAATTACGAAATTGCCCTCCCGAATACATATTTCGGACAATTAACTTCCAGTCCAGATTACATATTCCGGACTCATTCGAAGTATAAAAGGGCGTTCACCCCACATATATGTTGTGATGAGAAGTGGTCTGGTGCCGAAAGAGACTGAGGAATGACAGCATTTGGAGGATGCGTTGAAAGAGGTGCATGATTGGAAAGTTTACCGACGTCGGAGAGCTACTGAGGGTGGCAGGGGTGCCAGAGGTGGCAGAGGTGGTGGCAGGGGTGGTGGCGGTGGTACGGGTGTAGTTATTAGGAGTCGATTGTATATTATGTAATTTTAATGTTTGAATATTTTGGATAATTATGTTTTATTAATTTTTGAAAATTATATTGTGTTGTTAATTTTGATGTTATAACTTGAGTTTTTGGTTTGCATATGGTCAAAGGCCAACAAAATTGACTAAATCTGCTTTAAAAACAGAGGCTCAGCCAAAACAGATGGTTTCTGCCTCTATACTAATGCAGTCCAGATTATATAATCCAGACAGAATTATCACTTTCCGGATTATATAATCCGGAACCATCATTCACCACCCCCTTTTGTTGACTTTCAACGGGGTGATTCACACTTTTCGGATTATATAATCCGGAAGTTATCTACAATTTTCGGATTATATAATCCGGATCCATCTATTCATAACTGACATCATCATCCATCATGGTTAGAGGTGTCAATATCACGGGACTTTGAAGTTTAGGCCCCAGTCCACATAGTAAGGGAGCTTGAAAATTCACAAGATTAAAAAGCCCACATTCATGCAAGCCCACAAATAAAAAAATCAAAAGGCTCCAAAGCCCCAAAATTTCTATAAACATTTTTTAAAAAAATAATAACTTTTTTTTTACTGAAAAAAACTTTTTTTTAGTGGAATTTTTTTTTTACCGAAAAAAACTTTTTTTTATCGGAAAAAACTTTTTTTTACCGAAAAAAACTTTTTTGTTATAGGAAAAAAACTTTTTTTTTACTTTATAGTGGGGCTTTTTTAGGCCCACAAATAAATAGATTTTAGAGTGGGCTTGGCCCCAAATATTTTGTTTAATTAGGGGCTTTAATTTAGTGGGTTTGGTGATGACTTTGAAATTTGGGGCTCTATTGACACCTCTAATCATGGTAGATGAAGTGTCAAAATCCACGAATAAATCCGGAATTAATATTCCGAAATGGGTTCGGATTATATAATCCGAACAAAGAGTATTTTAAAAAAAATAGGGCGCACGAGGAAAGCATAGAGTGGGAAAAAATAATACTCTTGTTTTTAATGCTTTGGTTCTGATGACAAATGAAAGGTTGTTTTCTGTTTGGTAGATTTGAACAAGTATGGAAGCTAGGACATGTTGCATATAAAATTCGTAAGTAGAGAAAAATTCATTTTATTCTTCTTGGATACCCCATTATAAAATTCGAAGCAATCAATTTTACTCACAAATGGCCAGGAGTTTAGATAACTTAATTAATCCTCCGCCTATCCACGTTTATTGAAAAAACTATAGAATATATTACAAAAGTAGCTATTAGATCACCAACTTATTCAACTTTAAAATGTGAAATTCTAGCTATTAGATTACTTAATAAAAACAAAACAAAAAAATTACAAAAATACTATGTTGCAGTCCCACCTGTTGTTGATTGGTCAGGTTGATACATTTTTTTCATGTATTTCAATCCTAATTAATATTTTTTTAGGAGCATCAAAAACATAAATCACACGGTAACAATATAGGTGATTTGGCAGTTCAAGGACGGTCCATATGATTAAGACCAATTCACCCTTGAATCACCTTTAATACAAACTTGAACGTAGACACAATTCATCTACAACTTCCACACCAAGTTGTGGAAATAGATAGGAGACTGATTGAACATGAGCAGATTACAGATATTGAGAAATAAATGTCATGATGTGCAGTCTTCGAATAAAAGAATCTACCGATCAATTCAAGGAAATGGAGATTAGCAATAGATTCAACATCTAGTTGCAGACAATGCATAAATGTGCAGTGTTCTTTTTTTCTTTTTATGATATCAAAATAAAAAGACGGATTATCAAGCAACAACAGACACATAACTGGAACAAAAGATTTACAAAGCTCAGCTGTTGGAGCGACAAGGTATTAGACAAGACAGATTGGGTATCTGGATTCAGAAAGTACACAAGCTTACCAAAATCAGTCACAGAATTGAAAACAATTCACATCAATCATATACGGAAGCGACCAAAAGCCTGCACTGTTCTGGAAGCAATGAAGAAATTACTTGTCCATTCAGTGCAAAAAATTCACCATCAATCCCACATCCGCTGCAAGTGTGTTTCTCCCAGACTTTACCTGCATCCGAATAAGAACTGAATTTTTATACAATTTCAACAGATGCAAATGCACCAGATACGAGGGTAAAAGAGAATGTGCAGCTTCTGCACACTAAATAACATAGCAAGACATTCCAAACTGAAGTAGAGAAGTAGACATAATACACACTTGAAAATTGATCACATGTCTCAACGGAAGTCTTTTAAAAAGGAAGGCCAAAAATTGGAATATAGTTACATAATTGAAAGCGTTTACCAGTTTAGTCTTCCTCTCTCACTCAAAAGCTTCATCATGTTTTTACTCTCTAGCAACTTGGCAGTTTGGATTATTTTTTTGGCTTAGAAATTAAGCATCAGCCTAATGGGCTAAATATATTTGTGACCTCCTCTCCAAAACAGATATGAGTGATGCCAACCCAGTTACTACTCCTATGGCTCTAACACTAAACTTTCAAATGTTACTATTCCTGGCTGTGATCAAAAGGCAGATGTGTTTACCAAGCCTCTCTCCTCAGCTAAGTTCTTGGAGTTGTCTGCCAGGTCACTGTAACTAAGCTTCAGTTAGTTACAGTAGTGTAAGTTAAGTGCAGTCATTTAGTCACAATTTCACTCTCTCTCTTCTCTCTTCTCTCTCTAGTTCAGTTACAATTTCATAGGAATAACATGCTTTCAAAAATGAAAAAAACAACCTACTAACATGTGGGAGCTCTTCATCTGCCATAAGAAGAATTTCACCCACACTAAGTAATTCTGCCAACATAGTCTGATATGACTCATTATCATCCACCCAATGCAATACACCTCCGGAATCAACGTACCCCCAACCGTTGTAATCATTAGGAACCCCCATCACTCTATTGACGCGACGTCTGAATGCTTCAAAACATAAGCGATTAAGATCAACAGGGAATCGGAATTCAGGAATACTGTAGACAGTACCAACTGACGGAATAAAGGCAATAAGTATTTCTTGCCCTGGTAAACTATCTTGCCTGCATATAGAGTACAAAAGGTAAACTTCAATGCAATTACAAAAGGTGGATTCAATTTTCTGATGACGGTGTTGGCCATGAGTTGGTGCCGGTGAAGTTGTTGTGAACATAGAAATTTGGAGTTTATGAAAAGAGTTGGCGGTGTAAAGTGAATTGCAACAGTTTTTTTGTATTTTTTAAATGAAACACTGAGTCAAAAACGCTGTTCGTGAGTTTTCGCAAAAATTGGTCTGCACCATCAAACATTTCCAATTGTGTAATTCAACAATTTAGACAACTTACAAACTGTTGTCAAAATTGCAGCAAATCGTGGTTCATATCTTACCATGTAAATTTTGTGCAAATACTTTAAGAAATGATGAATGGGATATTATTTAGATATTTTAGCTTTGTAAACTATAGCTCAGGATAAATGTAGACCCAAGCGTAATAAAAATGTAACTTACAAAATAAAAATAATGAATTTCCATATGCATACCCGTTATGTGGGGCAGCATCAGGATCCTCCGCCGTAAAAGTTGGAATTGCCATACTTGATGTATCTATTAGAGGAATCTGAGGTTGCGTCGGTGCATCCAGGTTCTGATCAGGAACATTCTGACTTGCATTAGTCCTGGAACGAGTCCTACGTCGCTCAGATGTAGAACCCGATTGATTCGCAACAGGCACATCAGTCATCGTGACAGTACTACTAGGTGAATAAGCAAACAACAATGTTCAAAAACTTTTAGAAATATGTTACAGTACACATAATTAAAAGGAAAAGCAAAATATTTATTAAAAATATCGACAGTATCACTGTTGCCCAACCCCGGTGATGGTTTCAATTTTTTTAAAAATAAATTAGAATCTCAACTAAACAGTGTCGTATCTTGTTTTATACTACAAAAACCGAGTGACTTCACCAGAAACTTAACTTATCAAAAACACATTAATTGAAA